>ENA-ORUF01000754-ORUF01000754.1-human-gut-metagenome-genome-assembly--contig:-NODE-754-length-40784-cov-5.889882_pt1 | contig 40784 bp, 47 predicted proteins | sample MGYA00242077_ERZ509203 | MGnify/ENA primary metagenome ERZ509203 (study PRJEB26280, sample SAMEA2338834) | human gut metagenome | biome: human gut; feature: human-associated habitat; material: faeces... | reverse complement strand
AATTAGTTGCCTATGATATAACAGTGGCGAAGAATGCAATAATATGGACAACTCCATTCTACGCTAACCGAGGGAACATTGTTTTACGATGTTCGCTTTGACGCAATCGCACCGAAATCTGCGGACAGCACAGAACAGGAAGAAGTCATTCGTCTGATTATCAATGTGGAAGCACAGACAAAATTCAAGCCGGGATACCCATTGACGAAACGGGCAATCTATTATTGTAGCAGAATGATTTCTGTACAGCACGGCCCGATTTTTACAAAATCTGAATATGGGAAGATTCGCAAGGTCTACTCCATCTGGATTTGTACTCAGCCGTCAGATGGTTTTGAGAACACGCTTACCCGGTACTCCATCAAACCCGAACAGTTAATTGGAGAAGCGCAGGAAGAAACCGAAAACTACGATTTGATGAGTGTCGTAATGATTTGTTTAGGCAAGCCAGGGACAGAGAATCATAAGGGAATCCTGAAATTTATGGAAGTGCTGTTATCTTCCACAAGATCAGGTTCGGAGAAAAAGAAGATTCTGGAAGAAGAGTTTGGCGTTGCAATGGGCGAAGAACTGGAAAGAGAGGTGCTTGAAGTGTGCAATCTTAGTCAAGGCGTAAGAGCCGAAGGTCGTGAAGAAGGCCGTCAGGAAGGCAGAATCGAAGGCATCGGAATTGGCGAGATTCGGATGCTGGTTCAGCTTGTTCGAGAGGGTGATTTACCGCTGGAGCGTGCTGCGGCAAAAGCGAAAATGACAGTTGAGCAGTTTAAGGAAACAATGGAGAACACCCCATTACAGGCAGTGTGAAAACAAAATAGCATAAGATAACGGATAGCCCTACAAGGCTCTGATGATTCAAAGAATTGTCAGAAAAGCCTTGTGGGGCTTATTTTTTTGCTTTTTTTGAGAATTTTTTTGTCCCTATCTTGACATCAGGGGGACTTGCTGCAGTCAGCTCCTCCGCATTTGCGGCACTTTATAGTGCATTTGGAAAATACGATGTGGTGCACATCCATGCCGAAGGGCCGGCATTCTTTGCATGGCTGCCGAAGATGTTTGGGAAAAGAGTTGTTGTTACCGTCCATGGAACGGTGAAGATGGTCTGCCGATTCCGCCGTATGCAGTTTACAACATCGGTAATCAGAACCCTGAGAACCTACTGGACTTCGTGCAGATTCTGAGCGAGGAGCTGGTTCGTGCAAAGGTTCTGCCGGAAGATTATGACTTCGAGGCACACAAAGAGCTGGTTCCGATGCAGCCGGGTGATGTACCTGTGACCTATGCAGATACCAGTGCGTTGGAGCGTGATTTCGGATATAAGCCCTCTACCAGTTTGCGCGAGGGTTTGCGGAAGTTCGCTGAGTGGTACGCAAAGTTCTACAAATAATGAAGAAGTCGCTGTCAGAGGTGGAACGTCTGCGGCTGCTGGTGGCAAAGCAGGAAGTAGAAATAGCCCGGTTAAAAAAAGGGTATTGGGTGGAAGGAGCTAGTGCAAACAGGGAATACGTTACTGGCAGCGGAAAGACTACGAAGTTCTCGAAGAACTCAAAGTAAAGTATCCAGTAGACTTTCTGTGTAAGATTATGGGAATCAACCGTTCTGGATATTACAAGTGGAAATCACGGCAAGGGAAGCTCAACCGCTATGAACAGGGTCGTATTCTGCTTACACAACTGCTTCATGAGGAACATGAATTACACCCATGCGGTATGGGAGGGGAGAAACGGCTGCGTAAACCTGTTTACTTGTTGCGAAATGAAACAATGCCTCAAAAACAATGCGCGAACACACAAAAAATCAATAAAAATTTGGGGAATATATGAAAATACTATTTACAATTTTCCAATATTGTGTTATATATAGCACATAGAGATTGCGATTCCACAAATAATAATGTTGAATCGCAACAATGAAACAACACAAAGGAGGTACACCATGGGAGGGGAAAGCGTGCAGCTGTCGCAGGCACAGAAGCGCAGAATGGAAGCCATGTCCATGAATATGGGAACGCGGATCGTCTGCGGGTATCTGGCAAGTCTCCTGTTTCTGGGGATCAGCCTGTATCTCGCCGTGACATATCACACCTCCGGTGATCTGCAGAGCTTCTGGTGCTATCTGGCACTGGCGGCTATCTGCCTGACGCTGGACGTGCTGGTAACGATCAATCTGCTTCGCACAATCCATGGGCGTGGTAAAAGAAGGAGGAAAAACTCATGATCCACTATGTACTCGCCAGTCACGGAAACTATGCCCGGGAGGCACTGAACTCCGCAAAAATGATCTGCGGAGAGGACACAGATCGGATGAACCTGCTGTCCGTACAGGATGACGGCGACGGAATCGACCGCTTTGGTACAGAAGCGGCGGCACTGGCGGAAAACCTCCGTGGGGAACCGGTGCTGATTATGGCGGATCTGTTTGGCGGCAGTCCTTTTATGACGCTGCTTTCCGCCTTCCGGGACACGGAGTATGTGTGTCTGACCGGTTTTAATCTTGCCATGGTGATTCAGATGCTGCAATATGACGGGGATGATCTGCATGAACTGGCGGAGGACATTGCCTCCATCGGGAAGGACGTCAGTATTCGCCTGATTCCCAAAATTATTCCGGAGGAGGAGCAAAATGATTAAAGCGTTTCGTGCGGACGACCGCCTGATTCATGGACAGGTTCAAACCCAGTGGATCTCCACGTATGGTGTGAACCGGGTGATGATCATTGACAGCAATGTAGTCAGGGATCCCATCAATGTTCAGATCCTGAAGCTGGCAAAGCCTGCCGGGATCGATCTCGTGATCTGCGATGAGGAGAAGGCAATGAATCTGATTGCAAAGGATGCGGCACAGCCTGCCGCCAGGACTTTTGTGATCTTCAAAACCATTGAGACAGCCTGCCGGATGCAGCGCAGGGGACTTTCGATCCCTTCCATCATCGTTGGCCCCTGCTCCTCCAAGGCAGGCGCAGTCCAGATGGGAAAAAATACCTATTTTACCGAGAAGGAGCTTGCGGCAGCGGATGAGCTGACGGAGCACGGCACGGAAATTGCGTTCCAGCTGCTGCCGAACGAACCGAAAACGCTCTATCGGGATGTACGGAAGAAATAAAGCCCGATAGCGGTGGAATTCTACTGATTTTCTGTCCGCTCTGGAAGTGCGTGCACGGGCCCTGCGTGTGCTTCGCGGGCGGACTGAAATAACGTGAGAACGTAGAAAAAAGAAAAGTAAGGAGGAAATATGAGTATTACAGTTTTACAGGCACTGCTGATCACGCTGTTTTGCATCATCTCCAATCTGATGTTCCCTCTGCTTGGCGATATTGGCGGTTACTTCGGTCTGGGTCGTCCCCTGATTGCGGGTACGATTACGGGCCTGATTCTCGGCGACGTAAAGACCGGCATGATGATCGGCGCCAGCCTGAACGCAGTGTACATGAGCTCTCAGGCAGTCGGCAACGTAATGTCCACGGATGTAACCATGGCCGGTTACATCGCCACGGCGCTTTCCATGGCGGGCAATAATGATCCGGCCATGGCGCTGGCACTGTCCATTCCCATTGGCTTGTTCGGCTCCATGCTCTTTACCATGCAGAACGCGGTCTGCGTGTTCTTTTCCCATAAGTGCGACGAGTACGCCGCAAAGGGACAGGTCAAAAAGATGTGGCTGGTGGGAATCGGAATCCCGCTGGTGGTGTTCAACGTGATCCGGGCAATCCCCACGTTCCTGATCGTTTACTACGGATCCCAGTACAGCTCCGTGGTGGAGGGCCTGATGCCCGATTGGCTGAATAACGCCATGGGGGTTGTGGGCGGTATGCTTCCTGCCGTAGGTATGGCACTGCTGCTGAAGGTCATGCTGAAGAAGAAATCTCACTGGTGCTTCTTCCTGATCGGTTTCCTGGCATACTCCGTGTTCGGAATTTCCGCGGTTACCCTCACCATTCTTGCCATCTGCCTGGCTGTGATCATTGACCAGACGAAAGCGCACAACGGTCCTTCCGCCGGAACGGATGACCTTGCGCCCCTTGAGTAAGGAGGATGAAGCTATGTCGATTAAGGAAAACTCCATCATTACCAAAAAGGATCTGCGGAAAAACTGGCTCACCTGGCTGAGCATCTGCTGCCTGAGCAATAACTGGGAGCGTATGCAGAACATTGACTACGCCGTTTCCATGGCACCCATTCTGAAAAAGCTGTACCCCGATGACAATGAAAAATTTTCCGAGAGACTGTCCAGTCATATGGAATTTTTCAACACCCAGCCTACTGCCGGGTGCCTGATCAACGGCATGGTCATTGCCATGGAAGAAGAAAAGGCCATGGGCAAGGACATTCCCGATGAGGCAATCACAAACCTGAAATCCAGTATGATGGGACCTCTGGCAGGTATCGGCGACTCCGTCATGAACTCTCTGATCGAAGTTGTGCTCATGAGCATTGCCATGACCTTTGCCTTCCAGGGAAACCTCTTTGGACCCGTTTTCTATCTGGTCACCTGGGTCGCCGCTTCTCTGATCATTTCCTGGTTCCTGATCAACCGGGGCTATAAGCTGGGTATCAACTCTCTGTCCGTCATGTCGGACTCGGTTATGGGACGCCTGGTGGAAGCTTTGACTCAGATCGGTCTGATGGTCATCGGCGGCCTGTCCGCAACCTATGTTGCCGTCAGCACTCCGCTGGTCATTGCGGGCTCCGGCGGTGCGGACGACACCGTAGTGCAGGCGATTCTGGATAATATCCTGCCGAATCTGCTGCCTCTGGGACTGGTGGGTCTGTGCTACTGGCTCATGACGAAGAAAAAGTGCAGCCCCATTGTGCTGATCCTCATTCTCTTTGTCCTCGGCACCGTGCTGTCTGTGTTGGGCATTCTGGGATAAACCAATTTCATCCATCGGTGAGGAGCTCCGTCAGCGGAACTCCTCCCGATTCGCAAAAAAGGAGAATATGTATGTTTCTTGAGATTTATAAGGATACCAAAGAGTTGGGCGATGCCGAGGCCCGGAGAATCGCGGCGCTTTTGAAGAAGAAGCCCGACGCACTGCTCTGTCTCGCCGCGGGGCAGTCGGCAATCTGCGTCTATGAGCGGCTGATTGAAATGTACAGGGCCGGGGAAGTGGATTTCAGCAAAACACGGATCGTCGGACTGGACGAATGGTGTGATTACCCGGCCTATGAAGGCAGTGCCAGATGGATTCTGGATACTACCTTCTTTAATGGCATCAATCTGGACCGCAGCCGGATGCGGATGTTCAACTCTAATCCCGCCGATCCGGAGAAGGAATGCCGGGAAATCGAAAAATACATTGACGACAACGGGAAAATTGACTACATGATTCTGGGCGTGGGCATGAACGGCCATGTGGCGCTGAACGAGCCTGGCGTAGATCTGACGCTGGGTGCGCATGTGGCGACCCTTGCCAACAAGACCCGGGAGGTATCCTCCAAGTACTTTGAAAACGGCACTCCCGTGACCCTGACCCGGGGCCTGACGCTGGGCTATAAAAACATCTTTGAAGCAAAGGATCTGGTAGTGATCCTGAACGGAGCCCATAAGGCCCCCATTGTGAAGAAGTTCATGGAGACCCCCATTTCCAACGAATTCCCGGTTACCAATATCAAGCGCAGCCCCATTGCCCGGGTGGTGATGGATCAGGCAGCGGCATCTGACATTTACAGGGTGTGAGAAACGGTATGGAAAACTTTGAGTTCTACAACCCCTGCCGGATCCTGTTCGGCGACGGAAAGCTGGACAGGCTGGGGGAACTGATCCGGGCATATTCCGACAATATCCTGCTGGTTTACGGAAAGAGCAGCATTCGGAAAATGGGCCTTTATGATGAAATTGTCACTATTTTGAACCGGGATGGAATCCGCTTTACCGAAATCAGCGGCGTGGAGGCCAATCCCAAGATGGATCTTGTCTATCAGGGCATTGCCATCGGAAGAGAGAAGCAGATCGGCTTTATTCTGGCAGTGGGCGGCGGAAGCGTCATTGATACCGCAAAGGCAATTGCCGTGGGCATTCCTTACTCCGGAGATGTGTGGAATGTGCTTCAGCGTTATGAGACGGCGACCCGGTCTCTACCCATCGGAACCGTTCTGACGGCAGTTGGCTCCGGCTCTGAAATGAGCAACAGCTGTGTGATCACCAAAATGCCGGAAGGGCTGAAACGAAGCTTTGACAGTGAGATCAACATTCCGAAGTTTTCCATTCTGGATCCGCACTATACCTTCTCCGTGTCTCCCAGGCAGACCGCCTGTGGGTCAGCGGATATCCTGTCCCACTTGATGGAACGGTATTTTACTCAGGTGAAGCAGGCGGATGTGACGGACCGGATGCTGGAGGGACTGATGCAGACCGTGATTCTCTATGCGCCCAGAGCCATGGAGCATCCGGAGGATTATGATGCCCGGGCAGAGCTGATGTGGGCGGGAACGCTGGCACAGAACGGATTGCTGAACACCGGACGGATCGGGGACTGGGCGTGCCACGGGATCGAGCATGAGATTTCCGGGGAGTATGATATTCCCCACGGCATGGGACTTGCCATGATTACCGGCTCCTGGATGCGCTATGTATATTCCAGCTATCCGGCACGATTCACCCAGTTTGCCCGCCGGGTCTTTCATGTGGATTATCCGGATTATGACGAGGAGCATATCATTCAGGAGGGCATTTACCGGCTGGAGCAGTTCTTTATCCGGCTGGGACTGCCTGTGTCCACGGCGCAGCTGAATATGTCCCATGAAGTGATGGAGAGGCTGGCAGAACAGGCCGTCTATAAATCCCCCACCAAAGGACGGTTCCGTAAGCTGACAAAGGAGGATCTGGTGAAGATTCTGGAGATGGCTCAGGGAAACTCGTAAGTTCCCCTTGTTTTTCCACGGAATCGGAAGTATAATCAGAGCAAAGAGAAAACAGGGAGAGTCAGGATGCTTCAGAATGAACGAAAGCAGTATATTCTTGAGCTGATCAACCGGGACAGAATTGTGCGTGCCGCGGATCTTGTAGAGCGGCTGGGCGTGTCCATGGAAACCATTCGCCGGGATCTGGAGGAGCTGGAAAAGGCCGGAAATCTGCGCAGAGTCTACGGCGGGGCGGTTCTGGGCACGATTTACAGTCCGGAACCCTCCTACTATAACCGGGAGGTGACCCACGCAGCCCAGAAACGAGCAATCGCCGCCGCGGTGTATAACCTGATCGAGGACGAAGACACCCTGTTTCTGGACGGCGGCACGACCCTGATGGAGGTGGCGCGCTGCATTGCGGCCGGGAACAAGCGGGTCACCGTCATCACCAACGCCGTCCAGCTTTCCTGCGAGGTGGTCAAGAATGAATTTTGCGGCGCGATTCTGCTGGGCGGTGCCCTGACCCGGGGAGAGCCCCTGACCTCCGGTGCCATTGCCAGCAGCGATCTGATGCACTTTCATGCAAACAAGATCATTCTGGGTGCGGCGGGCGTGTCCCTGCGCTATGGCGTTACGGACCATTCCTTCGTGATCGGCTCTCTGAAGCGGGAAATGATCAGTCGGGCGGATCAGGTGATCTGTGTGGCGGATTTCAGTAAATTCAACCAGACCGCCGCTAACTGCATTTGCCCGACCTCCAATCTGAACGTACTGGTAACGGATTGGCTCACGGATGATGCCGTGTGTGGACAGTACACCTCCGCCGGGGTTCGGGTCATCAAGGCACCGGAACCAAGAAGCTTCAATTTGTAACAAAAATTTCCCGCCGGACTGATTCCGTTGAACCAGTTCGGCGGGGCCTTTTTATGTGGTTATATCCCAACACGGCATTTTTCCGGAACAGTTTCACGGCGCCTGTATGTCAGGGCTGTTCCGGGTTTTCCTCCGGGGCGGCTGCCGCCTCTGCCTTTGCTTTCTCCGCGGCTGCCAGCCGGTTGACTGCCAGCTTTGCCGGGTCGTGGGGGCGGAAGTGCTGCACGAGGAGAACGGCGGTGGCAGCGATACAGCTGACGGCGGCCAGTACCTGACTGACCCGGAAGGGACCCCAGTACAGGCTGTCCATCCGCAGTCCCTCGATCATGGTTCTGCCGAGGCCATACCACGCGCAGTAGCCCAGCGCAATTTCTCCGTCGTACTTCTTTTTCTTCGACAGGAAGTGCAGGATCACGAAGCCGATGAGATTCCACCCGGATTCATACAGAAAGGTGGGGTGGTAGTATTCCGTCACGCCGGTGACGGTATTGTAAAGTCCCATGCGGGTGAAGCCCTCCGTGGCGGCGCCGAAGGCCTCCCGGTTGAAGAAGTTGCCCCAGCGTCCCATGGACTGCCCAATCAGAAAGCCGAGGCTCACAAGATCCAGCAGGGCAGGGAGGGAACACTTTTTGATTTTGCAGAACAGCGCCACGCCAATGGCCGCGCCCAGCACGCCGCCGTAGATGGCAAGCCCACCCTCCCAGATGTACAGCACGGAAATGGGGTTATTTTTATACAGGGACCAGGAGAAAGCGCAGTAGTACGCCCGGGCGCAGAGAATGGTGAAGGGAGTGACCCACAGGACGCCGTCCAGCAGGGTATCCTCGTCCAACCCGGCCTGACGGCTGCGCTTGCAGGCGTAGTATACCGCCAGCATCAGCCCGCAGGCAATGATCAGCCCGTAGAAGTGGATATACAGCGGCCCGACGGAAAATCCCCGGGGCGGGTTCAGACTGATCCCCAGAGCGGGAAAGGAAATTACGGAATAATTGGCGGGATTCATAAAAAGACCTCCTGAGGAAAGTGAAAAATAACTGCGGTGCCGAGAGCCGTGTTATATTGCGGGTTCGGCCACAGAATCAATAACGGACAGGGCACAGCGGTCCGGCTTTACCACCCGGGCAAGGAAGGCAAGAACCTCTTCCGGGGTGATATCCTGATAGATGGCAGGGAAGCGGAAGTAATCGAAGCCCGCAAAGTGGTAGGCACACAACCGGAAGCAGGTGCCGTCGAAGCTGTCCAGTCCCTTGATCCGCCGCCCCAGGGCACTGCGCTTCATGCGGAGAAAATAGTCCGCCCCGATGCCTTCCCGGAGCAGTGCCTCCGCCCGGCTCAGAACAGCTTCCCGCACCCGTTCCGGCTCCTCACTGTCGCCGGAGCACAGCAGCATGGCGCAGCCGTCGGCGCAGTCAAGGCCACCGCCGAAGGAGCTGTCGATGATGCCGGATTCGTACATTTGCAGATACAGTTAAGCCCTACAAGGCTCAGATCGGTTCGATACCGACTGAAAGCCTTGTAGGGCTTATTTTTTTATTTTTTTCAAATTTATTTGTGAAAAATGTTGTCCAAGACTTGACATCGGCCGGCGGATACTGCCTGCCGAAAGATACTAAGCAGCTGTTGGCTAACTATGCAGATGTGCCGGAGAACCTGATCGAGGCTATTGTCGAGAGTAATAGAACAAGAAAGGACTTCATCGCTGATCGTGTCCTGAAGTTGGCTGGTTATTATGGTTATGACGAGGATAACGAGTACGATAAGGAACAGGAAAAATCTGTGACCATTGGTGTGTACCGCCTGACCATGAAGAGCAATAGCGATAACTTCCGTCAGAGTTCTATTCAGGGCGTTATGAAGCGCATCAAGGCCAAGGGCGCAACTGTGATCATCTATGAGCCAACTCTGAAAGACGGTGAGACTTTCTTTGGATCAGTAGTGGTTAATGATCTGGCTAAGTTCAAGGAAATGAGCCATGCTATCATCGCAAACCGCTATGACAAGTGCCTGGATGATGTGAAGGATAAAGTTTATACACGCGATATTTTCCAGAGAGATTAATTTGGGTGTGGAGAGGAAAAATAAATGATCATTACACAAACACCGTTCCGTATGTCTTTCTTTGGCGGCGGAACAGATATGGAAAGTTTTTTTAAGGAGTATGGCGGTTCGGTTCTCTCTGCCACTTTTGATAAATATTGTTATGTGAATGTGCGCCATCTTCCGCGCTTTTTTGACTACTCTACGGAGCTGTCCTATTCAAAGACGGAACGAGTAACTGACATTAACGATATTCAGCATCCTGCAATCCGAAATGCGATGAAGATGTTGGATATGCATGAGATTCGTCTTACCTATGAGGCTGATCTTCCTGCACGTTCCGGTTTGGGCACTTCAAGTTCTTTCGCCGTCGGTATGCTGAACGCCTTTTACGCACTAAAAGGAAAATATGCTGACAAAAAGAAACTTGCAGACGAAGCTATTTATCTGGAGCGAAATCTCTGCCAGGAAGCAGGCGGCTGGCAGGATCAGATTGCAGCATCTTTTGGCGGGTTCAACCGTATCAATTTTAATGCAGATGGTTATGAGGTCCTTCCGGTAATCATCTCACCGGAGAGAAAAAAGCAGCTTAATCAGAATTTGATGATGTTCTTTACTGGCTTTACCCGATTCTCTTCTGATGTGCAGAAGGCAAACGCAGCAGGAAAGACGGATAAAACAACACAGCTAAAAGAGATGCTTTCTTTGGTAGATGATGCAGAGCGTGTTTTGACGGATAAAGAAAGGAACTTGGACGATTTTGGACGATTGCTCGACCATACATGGAAGTTGAAACGACAGACCGGTTCGGCTGTGTCTACAAACAGCATTGACGAACTGTATGCAAAAGGTATGGCTGCTGGCGCTCTTGGTGGAAAATTGCTGGGTGCCGGCGGTGGCGGCTTCCTCGTGTTTTATGTGCAGCCGGAACGCCAGGATGCTGTACGTTGGGCAATGAGAGATTTGTTGTACATTCCGTTCAAATTTGAAGATGGTGGCACAAGAGTAATCCACTATACGCCTGAAGACTATACACCGAAGGATTAACAATATGAAAGTAGTGATTATGGCGGGTGGAAAGGGAACCCGTATCTCTTCAGTGGCGAGTGACATTCCAAAGCCGATGATAAAAATTGAAGGCACTCCCGTTTTGGAACGAGAGATTGAATGTCTGAAAGAGCAGGGCTTTGATGACATTCTTATTACGGTGAGCCATCTTGGAAATATTATCATGGATTACTTTGGTGACGGTTCTGGAAACTCACCAGTGACAGGGCAGCCGTTTGGTGTACATATTGAATATTATTTTGAACGTGAACCGCTGGGTAATGCTGGTGCGCTGTTTAAGATTAAAGACAAATTAACGGAAGATTTTCTGCTTTTGAATGCTGATGCTATGTTTGATGTGGACTTTAACAGATTCGTTGAGTATCACAAGCAACATGATGGACTTGTTACACTTTTTACTCATCCCAATAGCCATCCGTATGATAGCGGGCTGATTATTGCAGATAAAAACGGTGCAGTAGAAAAGTGGCTTGCAAAAGAAGATGAAAGGCCACTGTACTATCGGAATCGTGTGAATGCAGGACTTCACGTTATTAACCCAGAAGTATTAGCACTTTTCGGTATTGATGCCGAAGCTGTTGGGAAAATTGGCGGTGACGGAAAATCAGTAAAAGTGGACTTGGATCGTCAATTGTTGAAACCTCTTGCTGGAACAGGAAAGATGTTCTGCTACGATAGCCCGGAATATGTTAAGGATATGGGTACGCCGGATAGGTATTATTCTGTGTGCGCTGACTATCGAGAAGGACGCGTTACAGGAAAGAATCTAAAAAACAAGCAGAAGGCGATATTCCTTGACCGAGACGGCACAATAAATAAATATGTTGGTTTCCTTCGGAACATTGATGATTTTGAGCTAATAGATGGGGTTGCAGAGGCAATTCGTAAAATTAACGAGTCAGGATATCTTGCAATCGTCGTGACCAATCAGCCTGTAATTGCTCGTGGCGAAGTGTCATTTAACGAGTTAGAAGAAATTCACAACAAGATGGAAACACTTCTCGGCAAAGAGGGCGCATATCTGGATGCAATCTATTATTGTCCGCATCATCCTCATAAGGGATATGAGGGGGAGCGTCCGGAACTGAAGATTGATTGTGATTGCCGAAAGCCAAAGCCAGGGATGCTGTTGAAAGCAGCCGAGGACTTTAATATTGATCTATCAAAATCTTGGATGATTGGCGACGGACAAAACGACATTGAGGCTGGAATCAATGCTGGTTGTAAAACTGTGTTGATTGGAGATAGTAATGAAAACTACGGCCAAACAGAAAGCAAAAGCTCAATTCTCGAATTCATGAAGTCCTTAGCGTGAGGAAATTGTAAATGAATAAACTATGGAGATTTGGAAACTGCCTCTCAAAAATGGGGGGGGGTACCACATAAAATATCAAGGATAATTGAGCTTATAAATTACATACTTTGCTCGTGTTCGGTTTCGATAGAAGCAGAAATTGGGGACGGAACTGTTTTTTACCACAGAGGAATTGGTTGTGTTGTTCATCCGAAAGCAATCATTGGTGAAGACTGCAAAATATTTCAGGGTGTGACCATTGGGAGTAAGTGGTCGGGTGCAAATTGCTTAGGTGAGGCACCTCGTATTGGTAATAATGTGATGATTGGTGCGGGTGCGGTAATCCTTGGAAATATATCTATTGGGGATAATGTGATTATCGGAGCCAATGCAGTTGTAACACATAATGTCCCATCTGATTCGTTAGCAGTAGGGGTTCCTGCAATGATAAAACACCATGAGGAGAAAAGATGAAAGATAAAATTTTAGAACATATTGAAGTATTAGTCACAAGATACCCAGTGCTAGAAGCTTCAAAAGTTGAGATTATCGCTGCTTATCAAATTGTTGAGGAATCCTATAAAAATGGCAGAAAACTGTTGGTTGCTGGAAATGGTGGATCTGCAGCGGATGCAGAACATATCGTTGGAGAGCTGATGAAGGGCTTCAAGCTTCCAAGAAAACCGCAGTCGGATTTTGCAGACAAGTTAATTCAGGAAAATGCAGAATTAGGAACTGTTCTGGCTGAAAATTTGCAGGGGACACTCCCTGCGATTGCCTTAGATGGTCACCCGGCTTTGTCTACGGCCTATATGAACGATTGTGAGCCGCTTCTCTGTTTTGCGCAGCAGGTGAATGGCTATGGCAAGGCAGGTGATGTGTTCCTTGGCATTTCAACAAGTGGCAACAGCAAAAATGTTTTGTATGCTGCGACAACCGCTCATGCAAAGGGTATGAAAGTAATCGGTCTGACAGGGGCAAAAAGCAGCAAGCTTGAGCAGATGAGTGATGTGTGTATCAAAGTGCCACAGACTGAAACGTATATGATTCAGGAATTGCATCTTCCGGTGTACCACTGCTTGTGTCTGATGTTGGAAGATGAATTTTTTGGGGAGAATTGATGTGATGGAAAAACAACCACTGCTTAATACATACATAAATAATGTTACGATGTCAGAAACGGTAGAGGCTATCGAACAGATGATTGCAGCGGATAAAAAGTCCTACGTTGTGGCAATCAATGTTGACGTTGTTATGAAAATTGAGGAGGATCCCTACCTGAAAAAGGTTGTAGATGACGCTGATATGGTTCTGGTAGACGGGAAACCATTGGTATGGATTTCTAAACTGCATGGTAAACCGTTAAAAGCGAAAATTTCAGGGTCTGATTTGGTTCCGCTACTTTGCGAAGTTGCGGCTGAAAAAGGCTATAAAGTCTTTATTATTGGTGGAAAAGATGGCATTGCGGTTCAGGCAAAAGAAAAATTAGAGAGTAAACATCCGAAGATTCAAATCGTCGGAACTTATGCGCCCCCATTTGGCTTTGAAAAGGATAAAAAAGAGTTAAATCATATTAATCAAATGATTTCTGATGTGAAACCGGATTTGCTGGTTGCGTGCTTTGGTTGTCCTAAGCAGGAAAAATGGATTTATGAGAACATCGGAAAGTATGATGCAAAAGTTTCAGTATGTGCAGGTGCAACGGTGGATTTTCTGGCCGGAAATGTGAAACGTGCACCACGCTGGATGAGTGAACATGGTCTGGAGTGGTTCTATCGCTTTTTACAAGAACCCAAACGGATGTTTAAAAGATACTTTGTTGATGACATAAAGATACTGAAGCTCATAAGTAAATATAGGTAAGTACAAATGGAACTAAATAAGAAGAATGTGCTGTTTTTAACAAGAACTATGAAGCTTGGCGGAACAGAAAATGTCATTCTGCAATTATGTGAAATACTTAAGCCACAGGTGAACAAGATTGTTGTTTGCTCTTGCGGTGGTGTGAATGTGGAAAAATTGCAGAAAATGGGAATTAAACACTATATGATTCCTGATATCGAAGAAAAATCTCTGAAAACTTTTCTGACAACATATAAAGTTATAAGTAAAATTGTAAAAAAAGAAAGCATTACTGTTATACATACCCACCATCGAATGGCAGCATTCTATGCACAAATAATAAAATATCGGTACAGAGTACCAGTGATTTGCTCAGTGCATGGAGAATTTTATGACAAAAAACTATTGACAAAGGTTGCATATGGTCATAGTCAAATTGTGGCGTGTGGGGAAAAGGTAAGAGAAAATCTTGTTGATTGGTTCGGTTTAAAAAAAGATAGAGTTGTCGTGCTGAGAAATGCAGTTGAAAAAGATGAAAGATATAACCCGATTGAGGAGATTGAAAAACTCCGGAGCGAAAACTTTAATTGTTTTATTGTAGGCTATGTCGGGAGAATTTCACGCGAAAAAGGCGTTGATGCATTAGTTCGGGCATTGGCGAAAGTAGTAACGAAAAAAAAGATATATATTTGGTCATTGCTGGAGATGGAGATTTTTTTAATGATGTGAAATCATTGTCAGCTGGAATGGGCCTAAATGATAATATTGTTTTTCTCGGATATAGAAATGATCCTCAGAATGTGATACAACAAGTGGATTCAGTGGCCCTTTGCTCATATACGGAAGGGTTGCCGTTAACGCCTATTGAGGCGTTTGCACACGGTAAACCCATGATAGCTACTCCGGTAGGAGGAACCGTTGAAATAGTAAAAAATGAAATTAACGGTGTTATCGTATCACCTGGAAATATCGATGAAATAGCAAGTTCTATTTTAGATTTGGCATGTGACAAAGAAAAATATTTGAAGTTAGCTCGGAATGCTGAAAAATGCTACTATGAGGAATTTAGCTATGAAATATTTGAGTCACAAGTACTGAGTTTGTACGAAAATTTGTAAGATGCGATGGGAGAAAAGAGGCAGTATGAGAGTTCTGATTATGCACAATGCAATACCAGAATATCGCATTCCGTGGTTTAAAATAATCAATCAATCATGTGAGGCAAAATTTGTTTTTACAAATTATAAATTGACACAGAAACTATATCATTTTGACATCGATTATCAAGCAATCGATGATTTGAACTATCTAATTATGGGTCAAAAGCAAGCATTTATCTTTGATGCATATAAAGTTTTATCAGAAATGGATTCGTTTGATTTTGTTGAATTTCCTCCAACAGACTCCATAAAAGAGTTTCTCTTGAGTTTATTGGTGATGATAAAATGCAAGATATCACATATAAAAACAGGCTATTTTTGGGAAAAATGGGAGGCACCACTTAGAAAGCAACCTTTAAAACGAAGATTAATTAATTTTTTGATGAATATGGCAGCCGGATTGATCTATAGACATGCAGATTTGATATTCGCTGGAAGTCAGTCAAGTAGAGAGTACTTTATTAAACACGGCGTTGAGGAAGAAAAAATTGTTGTGCTTCCGGATGCTTGTGAAACGCCATACTGTGCGGCAGAGGATTTGAGAAAAAAGTATGGAATTACAAGTGACAAGAAAGTGATATTATATTTTGGAAGATTGCTAGTTCAAAAAGGCCTACATATTTTGCTTGATGCTTTAAATGAGTTGCCGGATAAAAATGATTATGTGTTAATTGTTGCGGGTGACGGAGAAAATCGTGAGCATTGCGAAAAATTAATTGCAGAGTACAAACTTGAAAATGTTATCATGTGTGGATGGGTGAATCCTAATGAACGATTGAATTATTTTCAAAGTTGTGACATCTTTGTTTTTCCTGGAACATTTTACGAAGGTAGAGTAGATGTTTGGGGACTTACCCTAGTAGAAGCTATTCAGAATAGAAAAATAGTGATATCTACAACTGCTGTTGGAAGCGCGAAGGATTTAATAAAAGACGGTGTAAATGGATATCTACTGGATGCAGAAGACGAGAAAAAGTTGGTGTATGAATTGGCTGATGCTATAGATAAATGTGATTCTACTTTAAAGGATAAAGCAGCTGAGTATGACGAGAATTTGTCAAAGAAATACTCGTTTGCAAATATGGCAGAAGTATATGTAAATGAAATTTCCGAAATCTGCAAATAGTTGAATCCTTAGAACAGGAGTGAAATGTCGATGAAAGGGTTATATATAACAAGTCAAAACCTGGAGGATGCAACATCAGGTGTAAATAAAAAAATTCACATGCAGATTAAAGCGTTTAAGCGATTAGGTGCGGATGTTGAAATTCCAAATCTATCAGCGGAGAAAGAAATTGATAAACTTGTTCGCAGATTGCCGCTCGTGAAATCTGAGTTTGAAAGAAAATTGTCTAAATTACTCTTAGATCATGAATATATGAAAGATGTTGAATTCGTTTATATTCGACATCCGATGCTATCAGTTCAGTTGCTGAATATAATAAAAAAAATGAGTGACATGGGACTGTATGTCGTATATGAATTTCCAACGTTTCCGTATGATAAAAATAGCGACAAGCTATCTGCAAAAGCTTCACTAATTAAAGATAAATGGTCAAGGGGAAAGCTCTACAAGTACGTGAATTTAGGTGTGAATTATTCTGGATTTAATGAAATATTCTCAATCCCATGCTTAAGTATTTCAAACGGAATTGATACGGATTCAATTACACCTCACAAAAAATCAAGTAATGATAATTCGATAAGTTTTATAGGGGTGGCTTTATTGGCAAAATGGAATGGATATGATCGTTTGATTAAGGCCATAAAAAGATATAATAGTGAAGAAAACTCGCTTAAAGTTCAATTTCATATTGTTGGTAACGGAGACATATATGACGAACTAAATCAACAAATCAATGAAGAACAGTTGGAAAATTGCGTTTTTATGCATGGGTATATGTCCGGAAAGGAGTTGGATGACTTATATAATCAATGCGATATCGGTGTCGGAACATTGAACCCGTCACGAAAATATAAAAATCATATTATGTCATCCTTGAAAACTAAGGAATACACTGCAAAGGGAATCCCTTTTATTAAGGGAGATATTGATGATGTTTTTGATAAAAACAATCCGGACTTTGTTTTTAATGTCAGCGATGATGAAACGCCAATTGATATCAATAAAATAGTTGAGTGGTATAATACATTGCTTAGCAGTCGTGGAGAACAAGAAATTGTAAAAGAAATGAGAGGCTTTGCACGATCAATGTTGTCATGGGAAAAGCAGCTATCTCCTGTTGTAGAAGCTATAAAGGAAAACACAAATGCATAAATCGATATATTTAATAAAAAGAGCGGTCTTTAAATTATTCCCTCATCTTATGAAATCAACGGATTATGTGGAATGGCTTAAATATCATAATATTCAAGTCGGAGAAGGAACATATTTTTTTGGCCCTGCGAGTACAGAAGTAGATATTCAGCGGCCTTGGATGCTTCATATAGGAAAGTACTGCAAAATTACATCGGGAGTAAAAATATTGTGCCACGACTATAGCCGCAGCGTATTGAGACGTGTTTATGGTGATATTGTTGGTGAAGCAGGTTACACATACATCGGTGACAATGTTTTTATTGGTATGAACTCCATTATCTTGATGGGAAGTCATATAGGTAACAATGTGATTATTGGAGCCGGAAGTGTTGTATCAGGAAACATTCCTGATAATTCCGTAGTGGGGGGGTCCCAGCCAAAGTTATCCGATTGTTAGACGAGCATTATAAAATAAGAAAGGAACGGACATTATCTGAGGCTGGTCTGTATATTTCCTGCTATGAAAAAATGTATAAGCATCTTCCTAGTGAAAGCGAAATGGGACCTTTTTGGCAATTATTTATGCCACGAGATATCTCAGAGCTAAGAAAGAAAGGTATCTTCACCACATTGAGCGGAGATAATGAAAGTGAAATATTGGATACATTTTTATCTACAAAGCAGGTGTTCAACTCGGTTGAAGATTTAAAATGTCTAAATTATATAGAACATGATTAACATAAAACGATATCTGACAAATCGCTTGAATGATGTGTCGGCCTTTTTTACAAAAGCTTATGTTGAAAACACTAAGCTGTCAATCGGCGTAAATAAATCTGAAGAAAGAAATCCGAAGATAATTGCGTCATTAACAAGCTATCCGGCTAGGTTTGACATTTTAAGCGTGACAATCAAGAGCATTCTACTACAGTCAATGAAAGCCGATAAGGTTATTCTTTGGCTTGGTTCGGATTCAAAAAATGCTGAACTGCCAGGCAATATTGTTGAATTAAAAAAATATGGGCTAGAAATACGTCTGGTGGATGACAATATTATGCCACATAAAAAGTATTTTTACGCGATGCAGGAATTTCCGAATGACATTATAATAACATTTGATGATGATGTCGTGTATTCGCCGTTTACAATATCATCGCTTATTAAGACGCATTTTGCTTTTCCAGAATGTGTGTGTGCAAGAAGAGTGCATCGGATAATTTTTGAAGATGGCGTGATGATTCCATATAACAAATGGGAGTTTAATTGCACGTCATTAAAAAAACCATCGTATATGCTTTTTGCTACAGGAATTGGAGGCGTGCTATATCCACCAAACTCTCTTTATAAATGTGCGTTGGACATCGAAAGAGTAAAAAATGAATGTCTTAGAGCAGATGATGTCTGGCTTAAGGTAATGGAAATGCTGGCCGAGACTAAAGTTACTTGGACAAGATGCTTGCTCATTGTTCCACCTGATGTAAAACAAAATCAATCCATAGGTTTGGCACAGGGGAACGTTAACAGGAATCAAAACGATATCTATATGATGGAATTAGAAGAAAAGTATCATTATATGAGGACTATTAGGGAGAGTTACGTTGAAAGTCAAGAAAAGTGAATTGATGTTTTATACAGCATATACAATGTATTATATTATGAATATGCTCTATACAACAAGAATTGGTAATTTTTTTGGAGTGATTTCCCTTAACGATTTATCTTTGATTGTCATGCCAATTGTACTTGGCTGTTTGCTAATTACGTTCTTGAAATCCATCAGTAAACGATATTGGTTTGCTTTTGGAACGATCTTTTTTGCTGCGGTAGCAATAGCTTATAATTCCGGTGTGAGAGCCGTGCTAATATCAATTATGTTCATTTTGTGTGCGCGTATGATTGATTTAGAACTTCTTTGTCGTTTTACATTTAAGATGAATACTACTATGGTATTATTATTGATTGCATTATCAATTGCAGGACTAATACCCGGAGAGATAGTAACTAGAGGAAGTATGACACGGTACTCATTGGGTTTTGCATCATCAAATACATTGGCGATGGCCGTTATGAAATCTGTTCTGTTATACTATATAGCACGGCGTGGCAGGATTAGGTTCAGAAATCTCATGGAGATGGCAATATTTTTGGTAATTACATATTATTTTACGGGATCAAGACTGTTTGCCCTTATAGGCTGCATTTTTCTTACTCTTGCTGCTTATGCGATGATTAACCCCAATGCTTATACCAGCAAAAGAGTGTTGGTTGCTGGCGAAGCGATTTTACCTGTCATGACGATTGCTACATTATACTATGGCTCGGTTTACTGGATTAAGCACGATGAACTTTTGGAGCTGAATGAGCTGTTTTCTGGGAGATTGTATTTTATAAATTACTTTTTGACCAATTACGGCTTTTCGACTTGGGGACAGAAAATAGAATTTACGACAGTAAGAGACTCACTTGCGTCCGGAGGAACATGGTTCTCCTTAGATAATTCTTACGCGTATGCTTTGGTTTGTTATGGAACGGTTTTTTTCTTTGTTATGGCAGCAGCATATCTTGTTGAGATCTTTATTATGCACAAAGTTCAACGTAAGGAAATATTTATCTACTTGATATGTATGCTTGTTATTGGTCTTACAGAAAATGGTATCTTCGATGTTACATTTAATTTCGCCCTGTTATATCTTGTGAAAGTCCTTGTATCTGATAAAACAATTATTAGAAAAGAGGTGAAGGAATCTTGAAGAACAACTTCTTAAAAAACTTTATAATAATTGGCGGCGGAACATTCATTTCGATGTTCATAGGTTTTATTACTACTCCAATTATTACAAGAGCGGTTGACCCTAATGCATATGGCGAATATTCGATTTTTACCTTATATTCTAGCATTGCTGTTATGGTGTTATACCTAGGAATGGATCAGTCGCTTGTTAGATTTTTTTATGACAAGGATTCGTTGGATTATAAACGCTCACTATTGCATAAATGTATCCGAGTACCAATACTCCTATGTGGTATAGCGCTGCTTGCTGTCTTTGCAATGGTAAAAACAAATATATGGACTTTCGAATTGGGCAATATAGTGTTGGCACTTTTATGTGTTTATACGTTCATTCAGGTCGTGTATCGGTTTTCATTGCTTTTGGTAAGATTACAATACAAGTCAAAGATATACTCAACATTGAGCATCATTAACAAAATTGTTTATGTTGTATTAGCTTTAGCATTTCTACAGTCAAGGAAATTGGGAGATTCGATATCCTTGATTTTGGCGTTAACTATAGCGGCTGCTGTGTGTCTTTTGGTTAGTATTGCATGTGAAAAATCGTTGTGGTTCGGAAAGACTTCCAAGAACGATCAATGCGAAATTGACATATCATCTCTAGTGAAATATGCATTTCCATATGTTTTCTCTATGGGAATAACAATCTTATTTCAGACTGCAGATAAACTTGCCCTTAATGCGTATGGAACATATTCGGATGTTGGAATTTATTCATCTACGATGACGCTTGTTAATGTGTTTGCAATTGTGCAGACAAGCTTTAACACACTATGGGCTCCGATGGCGGTAGAACACTATAGCAAAGATCCAAATGATAAAAGTCTTTATTATAAGGGAAATCAAATAATTACTGTTATAATGTTTTTTATTGGTCTGACATTGATTTTGTTTAAGGATGTGTTTGCCCTTTTACTGGGAGAGAAATATAGAGAAGCGGCATATATTCTTCCGTTTTTGATCTTTAATCCAATAATGTACACGATTTCTGAAACAACTGTTAATGGTCTTGTATTTATGAAAAAGAGCAATTATCAGGTTGTGGTTGCAATAGGAGCTTGTGTTGCAAATATTATTGGAAATACGGTTCTAGTGCCTAAACTAGGCTGCAAGGGAGCGGCAATATCAACAGGATTGTCGTACATTATATTCTTTACGTTGAGAACGGTTTTGTCTAATAAGTGCTTTTACGTGGATTTCAAGTTAAAACGATTTTATATATTGACCTTGCTGACTGTTCTCTATGCAGGGTATAGCACATTTTTTCCATTTGGACTTTATTCCATCATTGGATACGCGGTCTGTGTGGCCTCCATTTTGATTATGTATGAGCCAACGGTGTTATTTTGCTTTCAATACATATATAAAACAATTGAAGGATTTAAGTTTAAATATGAGAATCGATAAAATACTAGCGTTGCCACGTTCACTAATTTTAAATATTGCTCTATTTGGATGGGGGGGGGTAAAATGCCCAATCATTTTTTCAAATGACACAAAAATAACGGGGCTAAAACGAAACAAGATCCTTATGGATGAAAAGAAATTTGGAATCGTATCGATTGGTTTTCATGGCTCGGAGGGTTTAGAAAAAAATAGAACCAGTATTATCATTAAGGAGGGAATCATTCGATTTAAAGGAAAAGCTAACCTTTCTTCTGGAACGTCAATTAGAGTTGATGCTGGGAATCTTATCTTTGGAAACGAATTCTCGTGTAACAATAATTGCTTCTTCTCGTGCAGTGCAGGAATCACTTTTGGCGAGGATGTTCTCCTTGGATGGAATATCAATGTGCGTGATTCTGATGGCCATGTGATATACAAAGATGGCATTCAAAAAGAATCGCTAAAGCCTGTTAGCATAGGTGATCATGTGTGGATTGCCTCTTTTGTGGATATACTTAAGGGTGTTGTGATACCAGATGGATGTGTTATTGGATATAGAAGTTGCTTAACTGGTTTGTATACAAGCAAAAATTCGTTAATAGCAGGATATCCAGCGAGAGAAATTCAAGGAAATATAGAATGGAAACATTAAAATATGGGTAATTGTATAAGTGAGCCGAAATATAGGATAGCAGAGTGCGATATAATACGAGGAATTATAATCGTATTTGCAGTTATTGGACATAGTGGAGAATGTGTTCTGCACGATATAATATTCCTTTTTCATATGCCATTATTTTTTGTGTTTTCTGGATTTCTTCTTGAAGGTAATAGAGGCAAAGAATATTTGACTTACAAGGCGAAAAGATTACTTATACCATATGTAGGATATCTTCTGGTTGATTTCTTACTTGTACGACGTGATTATTCGATGAATTCGCTTATTCATGCATTTTACGGTGGACGAGCATTTTCAGGCGTGTATTGGTATATAACCTGTTTTCTTTTTACATTGGCCATATTCTCCCTTTTGCTAAAACTCTATCCGGATAAAAAGGTAAAACGGTTTATTTTAATCGGGGGGCAGCCGTAATTGAGTCCCATCTTGTGGCAAAAATTCCTCTTCTTCAGTATCCGGGGATACCGTGGAATTTAGATGTTTTATGGATGGCATTAGTGTATGTTGGAATTGGGTATTTCTATAAGAGTTTAATCAGAGAAATAATAGAAGATGACTCTATGTGTTTTGATATGCTAGTAGTAGGAATTGCAATAATCCTTGGAATATTCGGATTCTTTAACTACCGCGAAGGATATTTCTTTTACTATTTTGATATGAAACCAGTTTATTATAAAGAATTACTCAGTGCGATTCTAATTCCATGCTCGTTTGGCATTGTGCTAGTGCGCGGGGTTCATGGGCTTGTCAGAATAAAATGCCTAAATAGGATGCGTAAGCTAAGCGAATTGTGTGGAAGAGCAACGATTCCAATTATGTTTATGCATATGCTGCTCAATCATTGGCAAAATACTATTGGATATGGGAAACTAATATATACTATAATCGGTGTCGGAATTCCAATCTTAGTTGTGGACGGTATTCTTTGATGAGAAAGCTATTCGGGTTGCCAAAATTGGAAAGCGAAAACTTTTGAGTCAATAATGATTATGTTTTTCTTTATAGAATTTTGAGGAAAATACTTATGATAGAGAATTATTTGTATGATGTGAAGCGGGGGGGGGACAAGACCGAGATACATTTTTAAGTAAAAAAATGACTATACAATTGAAAGGAATCGCTACGTTGATGGTTTTTGCATCACATATACCACAAGTGGCGAATCTTCCAACAGGCGTTGCAAATTTATTGGCTCCAATGGGATATCATGGAGTAGCTATATTTCTGTTTCTGTCTGGCTATGGATGCTATATTTCCCTTGAAAAAAATCGGAATATTGTTAAGTTCGTCAAAAAGAGAGCTAGAGCTATTCTGCCGTCCTTGATAGTGGTGACAGTTATTGCTGCTATAGTGAATTACATAGTAAACGGAATATCTTATTCTCCATTGGAACTTATTTTGAATTCGTTGGGTCTTTCACATGGGATTTTGCAACTGACATGGTACATTGAATTTCAGTATTTCTGCTATATGGCGAGCTGTGTGATTAGTAAGTGTATCAAGTGTGAGCATAGAGCGATATCTTTTGTTGCGTTGGCGATTGCTATATATATTCTTAGTGTCACTGTGCATGGAGCAAACCTTTGGGGCTTAAATTACGCATCTTACTCTATTGGTATGTGGGCGGCTTTATATCGCAAAAAAATATTGAAGTTTATTAATATGTGCTCAGGATATAAGATGTTACGTATATTTGCGGAATGTCTTTTCTTGTGGATGGGTTTGTTCGGAACAACATATTTCTTTTTGCATAATCCCACCGAATTGGTGTTGCGCAATATATTAAAGGGAACGATTTCAAGTGCTTTTGTTTTTGCGCTGTGTAGTTTGATCGGTTTGGTCAACCAAAAAACATGCAGACTGCTAGAATATATTGGAACAATCGCGTATGAGGTTTATTTAATTCATGGAATATTCGTTTTCGTTATTCCAACGGTGTTAAATAATAGCCTTTTTCGTGTGACTCTAATGTTGCTATTTTCTGTATTTATGGCAGGTTTAACAAAAAGAGTAGAGAGTCGATTTCTTTGACTCTTGAACATTTTAAGCCATGAGGGAGGAAAACAAAACTATGGGAAGATACTTTGGAACCGATGGTTTCCGTGGTGAAGCCGGTATTGATCTGACTGCCGACCACGCTTATAAGGTTGGCCGCTTCATTGGCTGGTATTATAACGCCTTGCGCCAGCGCAACGGCGACAACGAGCCTGCACGCATTGTAATCGGCAAGGATACCCGCCGTAGCTCCTATATGTTCGAGTATAGCCTGGTTGCTGGTCTGACCGCTTCCGGTGCAGATGCTTACCTGCTGCACGTCACCACTACGCCTTCTGTGGCCTACATCGCTCGCGTGGATGACTTTGACTGTGGCATTATGATCTCTGCCAGCCATAATCCCTACTACGATAACGGCATCAAGCTCATCGACTGCTATGGTGAGAAGATGCCGGAGGAAATCTTGCTGTTAGTTGAGGATTACATTGACGGAAAGCTCCATGTGTTCGATAAGGACTGGCCGGAGCTGCCTTTCGCTCACCGGGAACACATTGGCTGCACGGTGGACTATGTGTCCGGCCGTAACCGCTACATGGGCTATCTGATCAGCCTCGGTATCTACTCCTTTAAGGGTGTCAAGGTCGGTCTGGACTGCGCCAACGGTAGTTCATGGAACATCGCTAAGTCTGTGTTCGATGCGCTGGGTGCTGACACCTACGTCATCAATGCACAGCCCAACGGTACGAATATCAATAACAATGCTGGATCTACTCACATTGAGGGCTTGCAGAAGTTCGTGGTAGAGAAGGGGCTGGACATCGGTTTTGCCTATGATGGCGATGCTGATCGTTGCCTGTGTGTGGATGAAAAGGGCAATGTCATCACTGGCGACCATATTCTGTATATCTACGGCTGCTACATGAAGGAGCGTGGCAAGCTGCTGACCAATACCGTCGTTACCACGGTCATGTCCAACTTTGGCCTGTATAAGGCCTTTGATGAGAAGGGCATCGGCTACGCCAAGACCGCAGTGGGTGACAAGTACGTCTATGAGTACATGGCAAAAAATGGCTGCCGTATCGGTGGTGAGCAGAGCGGTCATATCATTTTCTCCAAGTACGCCAGCACTGGTGATGGCATCCTGACCAGCCTGAAGATGATGGAAGTCATGCTGGCCAAGAAGGTTCCCATGAGCAAGCTGGCAGAGCCTCTGAAGATCTATCCGCAGGTGCTGGAAAATGTCCGTGTGACCGACAAGAAGGCTGCGCAGAACGACCCGGCGGTGCAGGAGGCAGTCAAGGCTGTGGCAGAAGCACTGGGCGATACCGGTCGTATTCTGGTGCGCGAGTCTGGCACGGAGCCTGTCGTGCGTGTGATGGTGGAGGCTCCCGACCACGATACCTGCCAGAAGTACGTCTCTCAGGTCGTGGAGGTCATCAAGAACAAGGGCTACGCTGTCTGAACGTAACTTGATAAAGTATACGGACTAATGTATATTTCACCTGTGCCCTTGAAAACTAGTTTTTAAAGGGTTATATTTGAACCGTGGGAAATTTCTCACGGTTTTGCCGCTCGAAACTTTGCACACCTCTACGTGGTGGGCGGCAGGCAACACAAGTAATTGTGGCTAAGATGCGGAGAGGAAGAATGTGCTGCACCATAAAGCTAAAATGTGGTATATAGAATCTTTGCTAGATTCAAGCAGAAAGAATGCTCGGCTACAGGAACCTTGAGTTTATTATAGTTAAATTATGACTGGAACATCAACGCATGTTATTGAAACTTGTGTCAGAAGCAGAATAGATGGATTCGGAGATTGTGGAGACTATCTTTATCGAGAGCTTTCGGAACGTGATTATGGTGTTGATGCCATAATTGAATGTTTTGAAGATGGAATTCCAACTGGTAAAATTGGCTTTTTACAAATTAAAGGGACGAGCAAAGAGATTGCTCCGCTGAAGAATACCCCCCCTGTGGTTTCATGTTCGGGCGTGTCAATATCAAACCTCTATTACGTAAAGCAGAATCGTATCCCGGTTATTCTTATATATGTGTCGTTGAAGGGTGAATGCCCGGTGTACTATGCTGATTTGAGGGACATTGCACAAGATACTGAGTTCGAAAAAGAATCTGGATGGGTAATCGTGCATATTCCACAGGATAATATTGCTTTTGATGACATTTCACCAATTTTGAATATCATTAATAGATGTTATGTATAAAAATCATCACTGCCTTTGCAAGTACACCTTACTTGTCTCGTCAAGATAAGTTAGAGAAGAAAAATATCTACAGAAAACGAGAGATAGAACAATGGAAAAACTGCAGTATGACAGCTTTTATAAGTTTATTGTTTCAGTGGGATTCTTGCTCATAGTTGCGCCTGTTTTTTTGTTGCACTTTTGGATGTCTGGTATATATGATTTGGCAATTACACAGCAGGATTTAGAGGCTCTAGCACCGAGTGCAACGGAACTTTTATCCATGAAAATGGACTGCGTTAACATGGTGCTATCAAAACTGCCGATTATTTTCATATGTGTAGAGGCTGTGGGGGTAGGATTGTTTATATGGGGATGTTATAAGTTGTACTCGATTCAGAAATATTTGGATAGTATTTCTGAGCTTGATGTAAAGGAAAAAAACATCCGCTTGAAGCAGATGACACCGGAGGAAAAACTCCAAAAAATAACTGAAGAAGCCAATGAAGAAGCTGAAGAAATGAAAGCTGCAGATAAAGCGTCAGATGTTATTGAGGTAAAAGCCAACGAGGGAGAAGAGCGAAATAAGGATAAGATTGCTTTAGGTTTAGAAGTTGAAAAACTCTATTTTGATAGGTTGAAAAGGGAAATCGGAAGCAACTATCAGATTAGACGAAATGTGAAACTGGACAAATTTGAGTATGATATCATTGCGCGTTCCAGAGTAGATAATATCGATATCATTTATGAAATAAAGCACTGGGACAAAGCGGTTCCGCAAACACTATTGGATAGAACTTGTGTGAGAATGGAAGCTGCAGAAGTGGTGTACGAAAACCTTATGCATAGAAATAAACGAAGTATTCTTGTTATCATATCGAATGCGGCTGCTATTGACAGGATGAAAAAACAGGAAATAGAAAAAACCGTAGTATATAAGTTCCGTATGGGAATTGAATTTATTGAGGAAAACTCTTTAAGTTGAAATAAGCGTAATAGCCGTGTGAACAAAATTCCGGAAGTTCACACGGCATATTTTTGAGCACGATATATAGTTTGTGATGGAAATTAAAACGAGGTAAAAAATAGTGAGTAATACACGCGCGCGCAAGCCCGGCGGTGGTCGGAAGCCATCAAAGCCAGAGTACAGCGCATCCAAGAACCTGGCACAGCAGATGAAAGCAGCTGCTGGCCTTTATACGGACAAAATGAGCTTGCAAGCCATCGCAGACGCCCTGTCCCTCAACCCCATCAAGGTTCGGAAGCTGCTCATCACAGCCGGAGTCTACAAGTCAGACACGGCAAAGCTCGTCCAGCAGACCTTTAATGCCTTCAGAGAAACACAAAGCTATTCTGCTGCTGTTACCTCCACTATGTCGGCTTTGCAGCTGTCCCGTCCCTCTGTGACCGCTTATCTGCCGTATGAGAAAGGCGTGTACTTCCCGGAGGAAGCTGAAGCAGCGAACATCAGTGCCGGTGCAGAGAGACAGCGTCACTATCGAGCGGTGGTTGCGCTGAAGAAGAACCCTTGCGAAGAGAACCTCTGGAAGTGCGTGGTGGCTTTTCGGGGATACAAGTTCAAGACGATGTCCGGCTTGCCCTTTACATATACGCTGAAAAAGGGCAGGGGAGATGAATTCACCAAGGAGCTGTGGATCGACCGCAGAGAGGACAGCAAGAGTCTTGCGTGGAGCTCCGTGATGCTGGCGTATCACAATATCGGTAAAATCGGAGAGGTAGTGGACAGACCCAAGGCGCTGGGAGATATCCGGGGTGTGTCGTATATCTATGGGTTGTTCTACCGCTTTGGTCTGATCGACGTGCCAGACAAGGCTAAAGAGAAGATGGCGGAGCAATAAGAAAACGAGACATATTTTGTTTTAAGATGGAATGTGATATAATAAAACTGGCGGTTTACCGTACTACATGAAAAGGGCAGGTGAATGTGCTAATGTACATCATTTGTCAAGATTCAATCCTTTCATCAGCTATCGAGGCGATTACTGAGGCAGTAAGTCTATTGGAGCTGAAGCAAGAAAAGAACAGAATCAATAAGCGGATTCAGTCATTGCTTCATATTGCTGATGATCTGGCACCGGATTCTGTGGAGTATCAGTGCGTTTATGAAAGAATTCTCGAATTGGAAAGGATGCGAGAACTGATCAGACGCATTAGAAAGGCTAAGTGTGCACAGATTTATGCGCAGTTGCATATGCTATGGGTTAATAGAGCCCAAAAGGCCAGTCGCGCGACTGCGGGTTTGACTACTGATCCAATGAGCATCGCTATGCCCATTCCTCCCACGTTTGAGGCTACCTTGAGTAGTTTCGGACGTGGGAGGGATTTGGATGCCCCCGCATGCTGAAAAAAATCAAACAGAGATCAAAAACTACTATCATATTATAGACCCGGAGGAAAGGCTGTCTGAGAATGAGAAGGCTGAAGAAGAACGCAGGGTGTTAGCGAATATGCCTGCTTGCTTCCCGGCAGCACTACGATATGTGATGACACGCTTCGGATTTACGCAAGAGGCTCTGGCCTTTGAATCAAAGGTGTCGGAGTCAACGATCGGTCGCTACAGAAATGGAAAGGTTGAAAGTTTTTCTGAGAAAAACGTGGTTGCACTATGCGTTGCTATGCACCTTCCTCCATGGCTTTCGTTTGCGCTCATAGCAAAAGCGGGTTTTAGCTTGGCTGCGACCAAAGAACAGCTAGCACATTTGATGATTCTTAACTGTATGTATATGAGGTCGATTGATGAGGTGAACGAGTACTTAAGAGAAAGAGGAAATGCTTCACTGTCCCGAGAGACGGCACAGGATTGTCGAGCTTCTTGAGATTCTGAACCTAAAATGATGAGCCGTGTGTTCAACTCCCTGCCGGAGAAGGATACACGGCTCATTTGCACTGTTTGAGGACAAGGACAAGAAGAGCCAGATGCGAATCTGCACACTTGGCTTATCGGGAGACCGTGTGAGCCAGCTTAAAATTGAATTGCTGCCTGTTTGGTTTGGTACTGCTCGAATGGGTAGTAAGCCGGGGTGGATTTCAAAAAATCTGAAATTATTTCGGATTTTAGGAGTTTATTCCGGCTCTTTTGCGTTTATAGGATCGGAATTGGCAGATTACACAATTTTCTGGCTTATTTCTCGTCGCTTCGATGAAAAGCGGCTGCTCCTATTTACAAATAGAGTTTTGGCTGCTATATTATAAATGTAATAATAGCCTGAAAAGCTCTATTGAAAAGATAATAATTTGTAACGTGGAGGTGTATTACCAGACAAACATAGTCATGTTGTTCAGTTAAAAAAATCCTTCTGAATGACGTCTCAGCAAGAGACATTACATAGGTTTTTAGTAGAGTGCCGCGATTGTTGGAGGCAGTCAGCGCACAATTATTGAGGAGTTATAACTAAACGGTCCTTAATTCAATACTAAAACACTACTGTAAGGTTGAAGTGCGTCTACTTGCTGATAAGACTATAAAATGTCTGGCTAATACACGTCCGGTCAATGAGTACGGAAACGGAAATACATAAGACCGGAGTAAATTTAGAAACAAGTAATGCGTAAGCAACTTGAAATCTGAATTTGCTCCGGTCTTTTTTTATTAAAATTTTCAGCGAAGGAGGTGAACCGAGGTGGCATCCGCTGTACATAAGAATACCGAGACCAAAGCGGCATCCGTCAATGTCAACTCGGTTTGCCGCCAGAATACTGCTGAGCAGGGGATGGCTGCGCCAGATGAGTTTATGGCAGAGGTTCAGTGGTCCATGGCAATACGGAAGATGATTGCAAAACTTGAGTTCGGAGACGCTCTAAAGCTGCTGATGAACGACCGGGATATGTCTGTAGAGAATATGGAGTCTGAGTCCGGACTCTCTGTGTCCACAGTGAAGCGGCTTCGTGCGGGTCAGGAGGCAAGCGCGGAACAAGTCGTTGCCATTTCGGTGGCATTGCGGCTTCCGCCAATGGTCAGCAGTGATTTATTGAGAATGTGTGGAATCACACTGGACTTTAACAATCAAAGGAATACGGTCTATCAGATGATTCTGACGGAGTATTACAAAGAGGGCATCGAACAAGTCAATGTCTGCCTTGCAGCATGTGGATGTGCGCCACTCAAAACTGCCTGTTAATGCGGGCACAACAGAATACCTATGAGGCGATTGGACCATAAAACGGTCTGGTCGCCTCTTTTTTTTGAAATTTTTTCTGAGGTAAGGGCTCAAGAAGTGAGCCCTAAACGGTAATAAAACGGCGCAGTAAGGCTGCATAAGAGCATCTGACATGATGGTGTTTTTTATAAAAGTACGAAATAACGATGCTTTGTGCGCTGCTTTTTAGAGCTCATCTGATGAACTGGTGATTTGAGGTGTTCTCGGTTATCATGTAGTCAGTTCAAGGGACGAACCCCCCAAAAGGCAAGTTCTAAGAACAAAAAATAATATCGTAAGGCCCGATTCTAGAGAGGGTTAAGGATACCATAACGGAGTTTTACCATCCGGCAGACGCTGTCTGCTGCGATAGAACGACCGGTCTATGGGTGTACCTCCCATCTCTGGAATCGGGCCTTTTTGCGTTTTGCAGGCTGGTTCAGTGCACGGCGTGAACCCCTATCCAGTCTCCGTCATCGGTATCCTTCCCCTCCCTGAGTCCGGGGGAAAGGACACGAAAATGACTGACGTGATGAACTGCGTAGACAAGCTGCGGGAGAAGAAGATCTCCGGCTACAAGCAGCGCATGGCTGTGAACCCCTGCGGTGTTTATCGCTAGCCTTCCAAATTTTCGACTTTTTACGTTTTATCGAAAATTTGGAGGTTTATATGAACTACAATAGCGGAAATGCCCGCCGTAACTTCTATGCTAAATGGGACAAGCTCCGGGAAGAATACCGGGCTGCTGGCATGAAGGAGGACGCTATCCAGAAGATGTATGAGTACGATCTGGCGGTATTCAATGATGATCGTGCCCACCATCGTTATGATGTTGAGATTCCGAGTGCAGACGATTCCGAAAATCGGAACGATTATGCTGACTTTGTGCGAGCCACTACCGTAACGGACACCTATCACGAAACGAAAACGCGCTTTGCGTGGGTGGGTGAAGTCCAAAACGAACGCCTGCAAGTCGGATTAGAGAAGCTGTCTGATGATGACCTTAAACTTTTGACGCTCTATGTCTATGAGGGGTATAGCACGGTGGAATTATCTAAAGCTTATGGCATTGCCCACCAGAATATAAGTAAGCGTATCATTAAAATCACTAATTTTTTGAAAAACTTTGATTTTCAGGGTGCAGATTGACCTTTCAACTGGGTTCGTAAGTGAAGGGACAATTTCCCGAGTGGCACTCACCGCAGGGCAAAGCGTCCGACTTCATGGTCCTTGAAAACTGAATAGTTCCGTCATCTGGTACTTCGATTTCGATAATGATACTTCCGTAATTCGCGGCCCGGTCACAAAGCAGACGGGGTGGCTGAAATGCCAATGAAGCGGTACAAGTCCGCTGCCAGATGTTTATGCCCCACTCGCAGGGAGCCGAGGGCGAATATGCGAGACCTTTAATCATATTGATCCGGGAACTGCCGGGTACGTTCCGCGCATCCGGCAGTTCCCATTTTTTACGTATCCCAATTTATTCTTTATCCGAATATCCACTTTGATACATATAGGAGGACATTTTTATGGACGAGTTGAACCCCACGGTGCGCGAGCAGGAGATCTACGAGGAGATGGAGCTGACCCCTGAGATGGTCAAGTCCATCCGCACCCTCTGCAGCACCTGTCTGCGGCACTTTGTGGACGCAAAGGCTTTCAAGATCACGCTTGTACCCAGCGCAGACCGGAGCATGGACACCTGCACCGTCTGCCAGATGCGGCGCGGTTACGATTATGTGGTCATGCACCGCTGACCCGACCATACCACCATACCGTGAACGAAGCCCGCTGCGGAACATCCGGCAGCGGGCTTTGCACATAACAACATGGAGGTACAATTTTGCAGCAAAACTGGAAATTCCAACGCGGAGACATCTTCTTCACCCACTTCGGGGCGAGCACCGGCTCGGAACAGTGCGGTGACCGCCCGGCGGTCATTCTTCAGAATGACGTGGGCAATTATCACTCGCCGACCCTGATCGTGGCGACCATGACAAGCAAGGCGGAAAAGAAGGTAAACCAGCCGACCCACTGCCTGTTGGAAAACGCAGGGTTGAATATGCCGTCCGTTGTGCAGGCAGAGCAGATCTTCACCATCGACAAGAGCCGGGCGCTGAAGTATCTGGGGCATCTGACCCCGGAGGAGATGCGCCGGGTGGACGATGCAGTGCGTATCAGCCTTGCGCTGAACCCTATGGGCAGCATCCAGCAGATGGAGCCTATCCGGCGCTCTACGGCGGTTTACGCGCCGCCTGAGGTGGTGGATGGCAAACCGCCTGTCTACCCCTATACGCCCATCAAATCGTCCTTTGAGAACGCCGGAAGCATCGAGGAAATGATGCTGTACACCGAACTGCAATCCGCGGTTCATGCCATGATCCAGCGGCTCGAATATAGCTTCACCTTCAATCCCAGCCTGCTCACCAGCCCGAAGCGGAAGCAGCAGGTGACTGAGATCTTAGAGGAAGCCGAGAAGTACATTTGGAGAATCAAGGAGGAAATGCGATGCGCCTGAACGACAACAATACTTTCATTGGTATCAACCCGCCGTACCAGCTTTCGGTCATCCACAGCAGCAAGCTGATCTATCCCCGCGAGATCTACCAGCGGGGCGTAGAGCGCAAGAGGGTGGAGCTGATTGCAAGGGACTTCAACGAGTACATCGTTAACGAGCCGAAGGTCAGCTTCCGCAACGGCAGGTACTATGTAATGGATGGGCAGCACACCATCGAGGGCTGCATCCTCCTCAACGGCGGCGAGGACCGCCCGATCCTCTGCAAGGTCTACACCGGTCTGACGATGGAGCAGGAAGCCCTGCTCTTTGCCGAGCAGAACGGTCACGCCGCACCCCTGTCGGCGGGCATCAAGCTGCGCGCCAAGGTGGTGGGCGGCGATGCGCCTTCCAAGGCGTTTGTCGCAGCCACTAACCGGGCGGGGCTTTCCCTCAACTACGACAGTATGCAGCTGAGCGACTACCGCATCGGCTGCGTGGGCACGGCGCTGAAGCTGTACGACCAGCTGGGCGAAGAGATCTACTGCGAAGCTCTGCGGCACATCGTGGAAGCGTGGGAGGGCAAACCGGATTCCTTCCGGGCGGCTGTCCTGCGGGGCGTGATGTACTTTGTGCAGCTGTATCATGGGCAGTACAGCGAGGAGCGGCTTGTCCGTGCGCTGAGCGGCGTCCATCCCATGGAGCTCTACCGTGTCAGCCGGGATAACCCCGCCAAGCTTCCGGGCTGGCGGCGGTACGTTTACCCCATCTACACCACCTACAACGGCAAGTGCAGGAAAGACGCACTGCCGATGAAGTTCTAAGCTCAAATATCTCCTTTGGCAAGTGAGATGGTCCCCGAAAAAGACCATCACACTTTACATATAGTATTTTTTGCTGAATAATCGACATATTGAACTAGAAAGAGAGGACAGGAATGAGCGAGATCGCAGCCTGCACTTTGATTCAGGAAGAGCCTGACCGAAAGACGGAGAGGTATCTGACGATGTTCAAGGACTACCCGGATGTGGTGACGGTGGAGCATCTTCAGGAAATGCTTGGCATCTGCCGGAAGAATGCGTATCTGTTGGTCAAGCAGAATAAGATCCACTCGGCGCGTGTAGGACGCAGCTATAAGATACCAAAACTCTGCGTGGTAGAGTACCTGCTCGATCAGGATCGGCAACTTGGAGGGATGCACCTTTCAAACTCCCTTGTGCCATCCTTGCAAAACACTCCAGAATCTTCTAAACTTATGATGCCTAAGCAAAGGACGTTTGGCTGCGAACAGAAAGGAGCATAACTATGACAAATGTGGCCGGACATTTAAGAGAACAAAACGGTATGTATCAGATGATTCTGAGCTGGAAAGACACAGATGGAAAGCGCAGAACCAAATCCATCAGCACAGGACTTCCTGTTAAAGGAAACAAAAAAAGAGCTGAATCTCTGTTGCGTAAAACACAAAAAGAGTTTAACCCTGAAACGATGCAGCAGGTTTCCGACCTGCCGGTATCGGAATATCTGAACCGCTGGCTTCGGGAAAGCGTGATGAACCTTCCGCCCGAAACCTATGGCAGATATGCTTATGATCTGGGAAGAGTAGTTGTCCCATACTTTGAAAAGAAGCGGCTGTCTTTGAAAGCACTCTCTCCGCGCGATCTGGAAACGTTCTTCCGCTATGAGCGTCAGCAGGAGGAGGCCAGTGTACAGCAGCTTCTGGATTGGCACAAGGAGTTGACCGATGCCCTACAATATGCCGTTGACAATAATTGGCTGAAGGTCAGCCCCATCAAAGAAGTTGACCCCTGCCTTGATAACTCCCCGGTACTTTTCACCGACTTCATCACGGACTGGTTGAAAATGATGAAGTCACGAGTGGAAATCACAACCTATACCAGCTATGAAAGAGCAATCGTTCACAAGATCGTCCCATATTTTGAACCGCTCCACTATACATTGCAGGATATGGAACAGCATCCCAAATACATCCAAGACTTCTACCAGCATGAGTTGGATCGTGGCCTTACGGCAAACACCGTCATTCACTATCACGCCAACATCCGCAAATGCTTGCAGTACGCTTTTCAAATCGGCATGATCCGTTCCAACCCGGCAGATCGCGTTGAACGTCCTCGTAAGGAAAAGTTCAAGTCGGAGATTTACAGCGGTGAAGAACTGGAGCAGCTTTTCAAAGCGATTCAAGGTGACCCTTCGGAGTTTGGCGTTATCATGGCTGCATTCTACGGCCTGCGGCGCAGTGAAGTTGTTGGCTTGAAATGGGATGCCATTGACTTTGAAAACAAGAAAATCAGCATTCAGCATACGGTTGTGACCGCAAAGGTCAACGGAACGCTAACAGAAATCGCACGAGATAAGACAAAAACAAAGTCGAGCTGCCGGACACTTCCCCTAATCCCTGCCTGTGAGCAGATGCTCAATAAAATGAAAAAGGAGCAGGAGCAGAATCGGAAGGTCTGCGGCAAAAGCTATTGCACCGATTATCTTGACTATATCTATGTAGACCCGATGGGAAAACGGATTCGGCCCGATTTCCTGAGCCAACATTTCCCGGATTTTCTGGTCGCACACCAGATGAAGCGTATCCGCTTTCACGATCTGCGCCATAGCTGCGCCAGTCTGCTCTATGCCAATGGCGTGAGCCTGAAGGAGATTCAGGAGTGGCTGGGGCACAGCGACATCAGCACGACAAGCAACATTTATACACATCTGGATTTCTCCAGTAAGGTATCTTCGGCGAATGCAATCGTCAATATCTTCCCAGAAAACGCCAAAGTATAAAAAATGGGCAAAAAAGAAAAACAGCCTAAAATCTTTCGATCCTAAGCTGTTTTATGATGAAGTGCCGATGGTGGGACTCGAACCCACATGGTTTCCCGAACGATTTTGAGTCGTTTGCGTCTGCCATTCCGCCACATCGGCTGATATTCAATTTTGAGACATTCGTACCGGTTTCTGAAGATTGGAGGGATGTTCAGGAGGGATGTAAGAAATCCTGCTTCGACAAACCTTCAAAATTCAACGCACAATCGTGAATTTCTCGTACAGACAAGAAAAATCACGAAGCGGATTTTGAGTCCCCCTCGTCTGCCATTCCGACACACCGGCGCATCGGTTTGAACGTCTTTTATTATACCGGATTCCCTGGGCAAAATCAAGAGAAAGTTTGCGTCTTTTTTCAGATCGTCCCGCATGGCGTAAAATACATGACTCCGGTTCTTGCCCGGCGGCGCGGGCTGTGCTACACTAAGGTCAGATCAAAACGTAAATGATACCCACAAGGAGGGAACCAGACTTTGAAACATCTGCATTCTTTTGCCCGCCGCGCGGCGGCTTTTCTGCTGGCGGCGGTGCTCTGCGTCTGCATCCCGGCGGCAGCGGCTTCGGCTGCCACCACCATCGGCGGGGCCGATACCACCCTGATCCCTGCAGAGGACGAAAACTGTCTCAGCTGGCTGTTTGGCTCCAAGGATAAGATCACCATGCCCTACCTGAACATCAAGGGGCAGGGGCTCAAGCGCAATGTTACGCTGGATCTTGAGGACTGTCTGGTGGGCATCACCTATACCGAGCTTGGCTCCATTGGCAGCTTTGTCAGCGCCAGCGCCGCGCAGCAGGCGTGGAAGGCGCAGGCGGTGGCGGTGCACTCCTATCTGGAATACCACAAGCAGTACGGCTCGTCCACCAATGCGCTGATCTATACCCCGGTCGATCAGATCCCGGCCTCTGCCCGCAATGCCATCCGCAAGGCGGTGCAGGCGGTCAAGGATGAGGTGCTGGTGTACAACGGCAGCGTGTGCGATGCGGTATGGTCGGCCAGTGCGGGCTACAACACCCAGACCGGTGTGTACGGTACCTGCGCCAGTCTGGACGCATGGGGCACGGATGTGCCCTACCTGCAAAGTGTGGAAAGCCCCTACGAGGAGCAGTACCACAAGCTGCTGCGCCGGGTGATCGGCAAGGACTACACCTATATAGAATACAACGACAGCCGCACCGGCGAGCCCTACCAGAGCGCCGACACCACCCACAAGGATCTGGGCGGCTTTGTGCAGTACAACACGCTGGTGTCCAACGGACGCAGCTACCGGTACATCAACCAGTTCGTTTCCTCCCGCTACTGCTTCGATTTCGGCACCGATGCCAGCGGCACCCCCTGCATGACCTACTACGGCTATGGTCATGGCGTGGGCATGAGCCAGTGCGGCGCAGTGGGCTACGCCGCCGAGGAGGGCATGAACTACAAGCAGATCCTGCAGCACTACTACACCGGGGCGAAGATCCGTACCAGCACTACCCGCAGCGGCGGACTGTTCGGCTGGCTGGCGGGATTGTTCCGCTGAGCATGTTTCACTGAAATTTTGGAAAAACCTTCTCAAACGCCGCAAGATTTGGTATACTATATCCGTTTGTGAAAAATGAACGGGAAACATAACTGCGTGGAAAAGCGCACGGATTGGAGTATCAGCATGGAGTTGGATCAGGAAAAGCAGAATCAGGAGGCCGCCGAGCGCTGCCGTGCACTGGCACAGCGCATCGTGCGGGAGCTGGCTCCCCGCAGCGTACAGGTGCTGGAGGACAGCGGGCTGCTGGAAAAAGCTTTTTGTAAAATGAATACTGCGGTGGTGCAAAGCGCCCCGGAGCTGCTGGTGGTGGCAGACCCCCAGTGGGTCACCCTGCCCGCCGTACAGGCGGAAAAAGTGTTGCTGGTGTGCGCAGAGTACGCCGGCATGGCAGACTGCGCAAAGCAGCTTGCCGCGCAGGGCTTCTGCCGGGAGCTGGCGTGGAAGGACTGCGGCAAGGAGCAGCTGACCGCGCTGTTCTGCCGCATGGACGCCCCGGAGCTGCCGGAGCTGGAAAACGGCTACGAGCAGCAGCTGGACGTTCTGCGGGAGCGTACCCTGCTGGCCGAGCGCACCGCAGCCCAGCAGGCTGCCCAGCTGGAGCGGCTGCGCAGCGACCTTTCCCTGAGCCGCAGCCACGAGCAGAACCTGGAAAAGACCCTGAACAGCGTGGTCAACTCCACCTTCTGGAAGGCCAGCTGGCCGCTGCGGTATCTGGTAAGCAAGTGCCGCCAGCTGTGGCGCACCTTCCCGCTGTTCGTCTTTTTTGCCACCCTGCGCCGGGTGGGCTTTGCGGGCGTAAAGGCACAGGCCAAGGCCAAAAAGGAGTACAAAAAGCTGTTCCCGGGCAAGGCGATGCCCGCCGACCGCTTTGCGGACGTGGAGCTGCTGGTAAAACAGGCCGCAGACCAGCCCGCTGCACCCCTGATTAGCATCGTGGTGCCGCTGTACAACACCCCCCACGATTTTCTGGTGGAGCTGCTGGACTCGGTGCAGAACCAGACCTACCGCAACTGGGAGCTGTGCATGGTGGATGCCGGACAGGACGCGGACGTGGGAGCCCTCGTGCAGGAGCGTGCCCGCACCGACAGCCGTATCCGCTACCGGAAACTGGACAGCAACGAGGGCATTGCGGGCAACACCAATCAGGGTTTTGCCCTTGCCACCGGTGACTATATCGCCCTGCTGGACCATGATGACATTTTGCACCCCTGCGCACTGTGGTATGTGGCGGAAGCCATTGCAAAGCAGGGTGCGGACTTTGTGTACACCGACGAAGTGACCTTTGAAGGGGACATCGACCATCTGACGGTCTACCACTTCAAGCCGGATTATATGCTGGACAACCTGCGCTCCAACAACTATATCTGCCATTTGAGCGTGTTCAGCGCGGCGCTGCTGGCAAAGGTGGGCGGCGACGAGCGGGCAGAGTTCAACGGCAGTCAGGATTACGACCTCTACCTGCGCCTGACCGAGCAGGCGGAAAAGATCGTGCACATCCCGCACCTGCTGTATTACTGGCGTTCCAGCCCGGCCAGCGTGGCCAGCAACATCTCTGCCAAGACCTATTGTCTGGAAGCAGCCATGAAGGCGCTGCGTGCCCACTACGACCGCATGGGCGTGCCGGTGGACGCGGTGACCATGGTGCCCAACACCCCGGGCTTCTACAAGACCGATTACACCATCACAAAGCCCGGGCGGGTCAGCGTGCTGATCCCCAGCTGCGACCATTCGGGCGATTTGCGGGTGTGCGTGGAGTCCATCTACCGCAAGACCACCTACCCGGATTTTGAAGTCATCATCATCGAGAACAACAGCAAGGAGCCTGCCACCTTCCGCTGCTACGAGCAGCTGCAAAAGGAGCACCCGGACACCCTGCATGTGCTCACATGGCAGGGCACCGGCTTCAATTACAGCGCCCTGAACAACTTTGGCGCACGGGCCGCCACCGGCGAGTATCTGCTGCTGCTCAACAACGATACCGAGGTCATCTCGCCCCGCTGGATGGAGGAGATGGTCATGTATGCCCAGCAGGACCGTGTGGGCTGCGTGGGCGCAAAGCTGCTCTACCCGGACAACACCATCCAGCACGCGGGCATCGGCTTCGGTTTCCTGACGCTGGCGGCGCATATGCACAAGAACTTCCCTGTGGGGCACCCCGGCTATATGGGACGGCTGGTCTATGCACAGGATGTGTACGCCGTGACCGCTGCCTGCCTGATGGTGCGCAAGGACGTGTACGAGCAGGTGAACGGGCTGGACGAGAGCTTTGCTGTGGCCTTCAACGACGTGGACTTCTGCGTGCGTGTGCGGGAGGCGGGATACACCAACGTGTTCACCCCCTTTGCCCAGCTGTACCACTACGAGAGCAAGAGCCGCGGGCTGGACGAGAGCCCTGCCAAGCGCAAGCGCTTTGCCTCTGAGGTGGAGCGGTTCCAGAAGCGGTGGGCAAAGCAGCTGGCTGCGGGCGACCCCTGCATGAACCCCAACTTTGACCTGATGAAGGAGGACTTCAGCTTTGACATCAAGCCGCTGGAGTGAGCCTTTGACCCAAACCGAACCGAAAGGGGGAACGCAGATGGAGCTTTCGGCCTGTATCGTGGTGTATAACGGTGCCGGGGAGGCCATCAGGGCCGCCCAGACCGTGCTGGACTGCACCCGCCGCTACCCGCTCACGCTGTATCTTGTGGATAACGCCAGCCCGGACGGCAGCGGCGGGCAGCTGACCGCCGCCGCAAAAGACGGCACCCTGCGCACCGTCCCCGGGCAGACGGTGCAGGTGCTCTGCCGGCTGGAAAACGGCGGCTTCGGCACCGGGCACAACACAGTGCTCTCGCTGCTGCACAGCCGGGTGCACTTTATCCTGAATCCGGATATCCAGCTGACCGCGGACACCCTGAGCGACCTTGCGGACTGGATGGCGGCGCACCCCGGCGTGGTGATGACCCGCCCGGGGCTGACCTTCCCGGACGGCAGACCCCAGCAGCTGCCGCTGCGCCGGTGCAACGTGCGCGCCATGGTCTACCGTCAGCTGCCCTGTCTGCGCTTCTGGGCAAAGTGCAACGACCGCTACCTGATGGCAGACAAAGACCTGACAAAGCCCACCGAGATCGAGTTCTGCACCGGCAGCTTTTCGGCGGTGGACACTGCCGCCTTCAAGGCCGTGGGCGGCTTTGACGAGGGGTACTTCATGTATGTGGAGGACGCCGACCTGACCCAGAAGATGCGCACCCGGGGCAAGGTGTATCTGGTGCCCCAGTATACTGCCATCCACGCATGGCACCGCGCGGCGCACCGCAGCCTGAAGCCCTTTCTGTGGCAGCTGCGCAGCCTGCTGCGCTACT
>ENA-ORUF01000738-ORUF01000738.1-human-gut-metagenome-genome-assembly--contig:-NODE-738-length-41435-cov-3.395288_pt1 | contig 41435 bp, 41 predicted proteins | sample MGYA00242077_ERZ509203 | MGnify/ENA primary metagenome ERZ509203 (study PRJEB26280, sample SAMEA2338834) | human gut metagenome | biome: human gut; feature: human-associated habitat; material: faeces... | reverse complement strand
TTCTAGGGCTTACTCAAGCCCCCGGCTTAGCCGGGGGTCCTGACTTTGCGTCCTGAAATTTTTCTGAAATTTTAGTGCAGTCATTAAAACATTAAAAATAAAATTTCCCCGTGTGTTCCAGCTATTGCTCCATAGGAAGCTGGGGCACACGGGGAAGGAAGGGGGCGGATGAGGAATAGAGTGCTGAGTTCTGTTTTATACGATTCCCATGCAATATTCAACAGCGATGGCGACCACGACGACTAGAGCGGAAATGATAAAGCCGTGAATCATAGGGTTGATACCAGATTTTTTCATCTCACGGAAATCGGTATTCAATCCGATGGCTGCCAGAGCTGCTACCATAAGAAACTTGCTCAGCTCTTTCAGTCCAAGAGACAATTCCTGGGGGAATACACCCAGGCTGTTCAGTACGGCCATGCCTAGGAAGCCCAGAATAAACCAAGGGATGATAGAGGTGACCTGAACTTTCTCCTCCTGACCGGCAAAGCCAGCCTTTCTCTTCTCTCGTACCTCGATCAAGCTGAATACTAGGACTGTGGGGATGATGGCCAACGTGCGGGTCAGCTTTACCATCGTGGCAAAGTCACCGGCTCCCTCAGAAAAGGCATAACCTGCTGCCACTACGCTGGAAGTGTCGTTCACTGCTGTTCCTGCCCACAGGCCGTAGGCCATATCATCCAACCCCATGGCTCGTCCTAGGATGGGGAAGAGGACGATCATCACCATATCAAACAGAAAGGTGGCTGACATAGCATAGGCAATGTCTTGATCCTCTGCATCGATCGCTGGAGCGATTGCTGCAATGGCGGAGCCGCCACAGATTCCCGTTCCGGCAGAGATCAGATTGGACAGCTTCCAATTCAAGCCAAGAGCACGGCCCACAAAGTAACCGCCACCGAAGCAGGTCAGCAGAGTGAAAACCATCACGGTTAGGGACAGTCTGCCAATATTCAGCACAACACCGATGGATAGAGAGGCGCCCAATAGGATGATAGCAAATTTTAGGATTTTTTTTGAGGTAAACTTCAGTCCTTTGACCAGGCTGGCGCTGGGCTTTCTGATGTGATTCAGACCCATGCCGAGAAACAGAGCGATAACTGATGCTCCGATCAGATGGATGGGCAGCAGACCCTCGAGCCATTTGGCGCAGGCTGCGATTGCCAGTGCCAGAAGGAATCCGGGGAGCAGTTCCCTTGTTTGCTTTAAAATTTTCATAACTCCACTTCCTGTTACAGTATTTGCCTTGGAACGCATTCATCATAACACCCGTTGCTCATAAAATCAAATTATGTTATATTATATATAATAAAAAAATGTAATGAAAGTGAGTGTGAGACTATGCTGGATCAGAAACTTCAAACTTTTCTCACTGTTGTGGAACTGCGGAGTTATACCCTTGCAGCCCAAGCGCTGCATATCACTCAGCCTGCGGTTTCTCAACATATTCGAAAGCTTGAGGAGCACTATGGCGTCCAACTCATCGACTTTACAGGTCACCAGCTCTCTCTGACCCAGGCGGGTGAGCTGATGTACCGATATGCGGCTTTTCAGTCGGCTAACGAGAGGCGGCTGGTGGAGCAGCTCTCTAAACAGGTGAGAGCGCTCCGGGTGGGCGCTACGCTGTCTATTGCAGACTATTATCTACCGCCTCTGCTGGCTCCGGTTTTAGCCCGTGGATTCCGGCCTCTGATTCTCCGTGTGGGCAATACAGAAGAGATGCTGGATGCATGCGTGCAAGGGAAATTGGACTGTGCCCTGATTGAGGGCATCTTCCACGAGGATGATTTTTGCAGTCATGTGTTTCATACGGCTAGCTTTCTTCCAGTGGCTGCCGCTGGCCACCCTTTGGCGCAGGGAGAACATCTCCTTTCGGAATTATTTCCGTATCCCTTGATTCTCCGCGAGCCAGGATCGGGCACCAGGGCAATTCTGGAGAACCAGCTGTTTCAATTCGGGAGTTCTCCTCAGGCATTTGCCGATGTATTAGAATGTGGAAGCTTTCGAATGATCAAAGAACTGTTGAAACAAACCAGCGCCATCAGCTTTATGTATGAACAGGTGGCAGTTCAGGAGGTGGAGGCAGGTGGACTGACTTATCTGAATTTAACTGATTGCCAAATCCGGCGTCCGCTCTATTTTGTTTATCCGAAGCACAGTATGGTCCGGGATGTCTGTCGAAACTTTTATTATGACTGCCTCTGTGCGGGATCGATGAGGGACACGGACTAAAAAAATTGCATTTGGTATCTATGAGAACGGCACAATTTCCCCTAAGCGTGCATAGCACTAGGAAGGGGGGAGAGAGATGGAACAGCTATACAAACGGCTGGGGAACCTGTTGAGTATTAAGAGTATTGTGACACTGATTCTAACGGTCGTGTTCGCCTGGCAAACCTGTTCTGGTGGAGTGAGCGCAGATCAGTTCCTGACCGTGTTCACTGTTGTCATCGCGTTTTACTTTGGGACGCAGGCTGAAAAAAGGAATCACAATGGGACTTAGTGCATTATCTTTTGTGCGGTGTAGCATATCCTTTTTTGATTCGAGTTCTCCGTTGGCCAAATATGCTGTGGAACGATAGAAATACCGGCGGGAGGCAAGCAATTAAAAGGCCGTAGAAAGTGATGGGAATCCATGCTTTCTACGGCCGTGGTCTTTATATGCATATATGGTAGATGATGGTGGAAAACAGCGGTTCCTATCATCAAAATGCCGCAGAGCGGTGGTGATAATTGTAAGACAGCAATAGTGGGATGATTGGGAAAGAGGGACTAGCGGCGTGACCATCGCCAGGCCCAGAGCCCACACCACCAGGCAGGAACTGGCCACCATGGGTGTGGCCACCCTCAAAGCGGCGAGAAAGTAAAGAGAGGGGGAGCGCGATTTCCCCCACCGGTTCCCCCACCAGCAAAATGTTCTGTGATGCTCTAAAATGGCATGATCGCCAGGAAATGAAATAAAAAACTGGCGAAGGTGTTGAAAATCAACGCTTTCGCCAGTTTTCCATGTGGAGCAGGTGAGGGGAATCGAACCCCCGTGTTCAGCTTGGGAAGCTGACATTCTGCCATTGAACTACACCTGCAATTTAGCTACTTGATCACTATAACACAGATATGGGGAAAAGGCAAGTAAAACTTTCTCCGGTTTCTGGTGGGGGAGGGGGACGCGATGTTGTGAAGAGAGACGCAATGGGGGAGTGTGGTTTGTACAATTTATGAGGAGAAAAATCGGTTAAAATATTTGGTTTTGAGCGAAAAATGGCTGTTTTTCTGTTATGTCAGAAAAAATACACAAGATTTTGAGGGAAAGTATAGTGAATTTTACCCTTGTTTCAAACGGGCAAATTGGTTACAATGTGGTAACAAAAGTAACAAACAGTTGCTTTTGATGTCATTTTTGTTGACATAATTTTGTAACCATAGGAGTGAAGACAATGACACGAAAGCTGTTTTCGCTGACGCTGAGCGCCTTTGCCTTGCTTCTCCTGATGGGAGCTGGTGTGGAGCAAAGCTCTGCCGCTCTTGTGTCCGAGTCCGACGGTATGGCCCATGAGGCGGCAGTCCGTCAGGTGGACATGGAACAAGATCAGGAAGCGGATCGGGCGGAACCGGTGCCTGCGGTGGCAGGGGGGAGTGTCCTGACTCTGGTTGAAGAGTTGGATCGGACCCTGACCGTGAATGGTAAGCCGGTATCCACCGAGGTAGGCAAGACACAGCGCAACGGAACGACTTATGTGGCTTTGGTCCCCATGGCCAAGGCACTGGATCCTGCTGCTTCAGCAGCCTGGGATGCCGGAAGCCGTACGGTGACCGTGACCAGTGGAAAGCTGACGCTGACCGCTGTGGTGGGGCAGCAGTATGTGGTGGCCAATGGCCGCTATCTGTATATCCCCGAAGGTGTCGGGCTGACTGGGGATCGGGTGACGGTTCCCTTGGCTGTGTTGACAGAGGCCTTCGATGCGGGGCTGAGCTGGAATGGGGCTACTGGCACTGTGGCAGTTACGCGCGGAAGCGGCGGATTGACACCAGGGAACCAGTATTACAATGAGAAGGATTTGTTCTGGCTCTCCCGCGTGATTTATGCAGAGAGCGGGAATCAGCCGCTGGATGGCAAGATTGCGGTGGGCAATGTGATCATGAACCGTGTGAAGAGCCCCATTTTCCCCAATACGGTGGAGAGTGTGTTGGCCCAGAAGAACCAGTTCACCACCTATCGTTCCGGCAAGTTGGCCGGTCGGACTCCAAACTCTTCCAGCGTGGCTGCGGCCAAGTTGGTGCTGGATGGAGCTGAGGTGAAAAAGACCAAGAATGCCCTCTATTTTGACTCTACCCCCAACAGCTGGGCAGCCCGGAATCGCACTTGTATCGCCGTAATTGGCGGGCACAGATTTTATGCATGACTGGAAGAAAATCTGAATAAACCTCAAAGGGGAACCCCTGAAAATTCACGGTTTGTGAATTTTGGGGGTTTCCTTTTCATATGAAAATGTATATAATAGAATCACGATTTTATCGCCAGAATGGGGCAGTTAACGGAGGAGACTGATATGACAAGAGATAATGCCCGCGAGATTGCGGTACATCTGATATTTTCCCTGGGTTTTGGGACACAGAGCGCGGATGAGGTACTGGAAAGTGAGCTGAACCGGGAGCGTTTTGGCGAACTGGCCCAGGAAATGCCGATTTATGCCCAATATCCCAATGAAAAACAGGAGATCTACATTAAAAATTTGGTCCGTGGCACCTTTACTCATGGCCCGGAGTTGGATGACTATATTAGCCGCTATGCAGTTGGCTGGTCTTTTGAGCGGATTCCGCGTATGGCGGCAGCCATTATGCGGACAGCTATGTATGAGATTTTGTATATGCCGGACGTTCCCAATGCAGCTGCTATCAACGCGGCTGTTGAGTTGACAAAGCAGTATGAGCCTAAGGAGGTGGCCGCCTTTGTCAATGGGATTTTGGGGACATTTGTTCGGGCAGAATTTCAGGACACTCCGGCTAAGCCGGAGAAAGCAGCGGCCGGGACTGAGGCCGCCACGGAGGAGTAACCATGTGGGTCTTGGGGCTGGACACCAGCAACTATACCACCTCGTGCGCTGTATTTGATGGGGAGAAAGGAATCAACCAGGGCCGCATTCTGGAGGTTCGCCCCGGCGAATTGGGCCTGCGGCAGAGTGATGCTCTGTTTCAACATGTGAAGCGGCTCCCTGAGTTGTTAGGTGCTCTGGCGGAGGAGACCTCTCTGGAAATGTTAGGAGCAGTTGGGGCAAGCACCCGTCCACGGGCGGTTGAGGGCTCCTATATGCCATGCTTCTTGGCTGGAACGTCCCAGGGGAAGAGTCTTTCCCATGTGCTGAATGTGCCTTTCTATGCCTTTTCTCATCAGCAGGGACACTTGGCCGCAGCAGCCTGGTCCGCCGGACGGATGGAATTGCTGGATCAGCCTTTCTTGGCATGGCACCTGTCTGGCGGCACCACGGAACTACTGCTGGTAGAGCCGGAGGAGGATGGCGTAGCCGTCCGGGCGGAGATTCTGGGGGGGACCACAGATATCTCTGCCGGTCAGCTGATCGACCGTACCGGTGTGCTGTTAGGGCTTCAGTTTCCGGCGGGAAAAGCGCTGGATGCACTGAGTGAGGAAGCGGATGCACCGCTGAAATATCGAGTCAAGCAGGATGGGCTGCACTTCTCCCTGTCAGGAATGGAGAACCAGGTGAAGAAGCTGCTGGCAGATGGTGATAAGCCGGCTAATATCGCACGGTTTGCCATCGAAACAGTGACTGATGTGATCCGACGCACCACCAGAGCGGCCCAGGAGACTTATCCGGGTCTGCCGGTGCTATGCTCAGGTGGGGTGGCCTCCAACCGCCGTATGCGGGATGTGCTAGAGAAGGACTGCGGCGCAGTCTTTGCCCATCCGCGATATGCCACAGATAACGCAATGGGGACAGCTATCCTCACTTGGCGGGCTATGGAACGGGAGGCGGGACGATGAGTACCTCCCGCCAAGAGCAGACGATCCTCACACCCAGCCAGGTAGGCCAGTACATCAAGGGCTTTATGGATCGTGATCGGCTCTTGTCTGGCCTACTGGTGCGAGGGGAGCTTTCTAACTATAAGATGTATCCCTCTGGACACCACTACTTCACCCTGAAAGACGGGGAGGGCGCACTGCGGTGCGTTATGTTCCGGGGAGACGCCGCATCCTTGCGTTTCCGCCCGCAAAACGGGATGCAGGTTATTGCGGCGGGCCGGGTGACGGTGTTTCCTCGGGATGGACAGTACCAGCTATACTGTGTCCGGCTAACGCCGGAGGGTGCGGGAGATTTGGCGGTGGCCTTTGAGCAGCTGAAGGCTCGCTTACTTCAGGAGGGCCTGTTTGACCGGGGGCATAAACGCCCTCTGCCGCGGATTCCGGGGCGGGTTGCTTTGGTGACCTCACCCGCTGGTGCAGCAGTGCGGGATATGCTCCGGATTCTTGGTGCCCGGTGGCCCATGGCTCAGATCCGGATTCTTCCAGTGCGGGTCCAAGGGGAGGGGGCGGCGGAGGAGATCGCCGCTGCGATCCGGTGGGCCAACCTGCACCAGGCGGCCGACCTGATCATCACCGGCCGGGGAGGCGGCTCCATGGAGGACCTATGGGCTTTTAACGAGGAGTGCGTGGCCCGCGCAGTCTACGATTCCCAGATTCCAGTGATTTCTGCTGTGGGACATGAGCCTGATGTGACCATCGCCGATTTTGTAGCGGACTTGCGGGCGTCCACGCCCTCTAATGCTGCGGAATTAGCGGTGCCCGACCAGAACGAGGTTTATGCCGCTCTGGCATCGCTTGGGGTGCGTATGGAGCAGGCGGTCCGACAAAGGCTCCTGAGGGAGCGCCAGCGGCTGGAGCGTCAGCGGGAGAGCCAGGTCATGGCTGATCCGCGGCGCTATTTCCAGGAGAAGCGGCTGTTGCTGGACTATCAGAGCCGCCGCTTGGGCCATGGATTGTCTGCCAGTGTATCCGGCCAGCGGGAGCGTTTTGCAAGGCTGGCTGCTGCGTTGGATGCTCTCAGCCCTCTGAAAGTGTTGGGGCGGGGATACGCCATCGCCCAAAAGGGGGACGGGAGTGTGATCACCTCGGTTCGGGATGCCTGTCCCGGGGAACTATTCTCCCTGCGGCTGTCGGACGGACAGGTGGATTGTTTGGTATGTGAGCAGGATATGTAGAATGTCTAAACGCTTAGGCTTGTCCGCGGATTTGAAGTGTTCGGTGCTGGACCATTGCTGGTCTGGAGAAAGGAAAACCAATGGCGACGAAGAAAAAATTGGGTTTTGAGCAATCTATGGCGCGTCTGGAGGAGATCGTGGGTCTGCTGGAGCGGGGAGATGCTCCGTTGGAGCAGGCCATGACCCTCTTTGAGGAAGGAGCCGGGATTCTGAGGCAGTGCTCTGCGCTGCTGGACCAGGCGGAGCAGAAGGTGACCCTGCTGACCGCAGGATCGGATGGTCAGCCAGAGGAACAGTCGTTTGGAGAGGAGCGCTGAGCATGGAGCGGGATGTGTTCCAACAGAGACTAGGGGAGGACAGAAAGCTGGTGGAGGAGGCACTGCACCAGGTTTGCCAGAGTTGGAGACGGTACGCCGACCTGACTGAGGCCATGGAGTACTCCCTGTTGGCGGGAGGGAAGCGAATCCGCCCTGTGCTGGTGCTGGAGACCTGCCGCCTGTGCGGTGGAGACCCGGCCAGGGCGATGCCTCTGGCCTGCGGTGTGGAGATGATCCATACCTATTCTCTGATCCACGACGATCTGCCTGCCATGGATGATGACGACCTTCGGCGGGGGCGGCCCACTAACCATAAGGTATATGGAGAGGCTACTGCCATCTTGGCCGGAGACGGGCTGCTTACAGCGGCCTTTGGGGTCCTGACTCAGGCGGAGCTGCCGGCTGAGCGGGTGGTCGAGGCGGTGTCCTGCCTGTCCCGGGAAGCGGGACCGGAGGGTATGGTCGGTGGACAGGTCCTGGATATGGCCGGAGAAGGGAGAGCCTTGACCCGTGGAGAGTTGGAGCAGCTCCAGCAGCTCAAGACCGGAGCCCTGATCTCTGCGGCGGCAGAACTTGGGTGTATCGCTGCCGGTGGAACAGAGGAACAGCGCTGCGCTGTCAGAGAGTATGCCCGGTGCATCGGACGTGCCTTCCAGATTCAGGACGACATTTTGGATGTGACCAGTACCGATCAGGAACTTGGTAAGTCTGTGGGTTCAGATCGTGTGAATGAGAAAAATACCTTTGTTACCGTCCTGGGGTTGGAGCGCAGCCGGGCCTTGGTGGATGAGTTGACCGAACAGGCGGAGCAGGCTCTGTCCAGCTTTGCAGAGTCGGAATTCCTTCTGTATTTGGCCCGGGCGCTGGCGGGCCGTAGGAGCTGAGTTGGATAGGAACAGGACAAGCGGCCTTGGTAAAGAGGTAAGATACAATGGATCATACGGGTTTTTTGACTGGAAATCTGACTTTGGACCTGGCGATTTTGGCATGGTTCGCGGCCCAGGTGCTGAAAACATTGCTGCACTGGGTAACAAATCGGAACCTGGATTTGCGGAAGATGATTGGGAGCGGCAACATGCCCAGTTCCCATTCAGCCTTCATCTGTGCTGCATCAGCCTCCATCGGGCAAGTCTGCGGCTGGCGGGATCCTTTGTTTTCCCTGTCGGCGGCCATCGCCTTGGTGGTGATGTATGATGCCTGTAATGTGCGGCGGGCCGCAGGCGAACAGGCGAAGGTTATCAACTATATCCGGGAACACTGGGACGACCTGCCCCAGGAGTTGAAAGGGAAAAAACTCAACGAGGAACTGGGACACACCCTGCCCCAGGTGCTGATGGGCTCATTGCTTGGAACAGTGATTGGACTGGTCGGACCTATGATTTGGTGAAGATGTGCGGCTCAGCGGAGATGTGAGGGATTCACTTGCAGGAACAGAAGGAAAAAACGGGGCCGCTGCTGGCGGACCTGAGCGACCAGGAGGCTGCGGCGTTGTGCCGGGATCTCCGGGAGGAATTGATCCGGGATGTATCCCGGACAGGGGGGCATTTAGCCTCTAATTTGGGAGCGGTGGAACTGACTGTGGCGATCCACCGGGTGTTCGATACCAGTCAGGACCGGTTGGTCTTTGACGTGGGACACCAATGCTATATTCATAAAATGCTCACTGGACGGCGGGAGAAGATGACCGGACTGCGCCAGTACGGCGGGATTGCCGGATTCCCCAAGCCCGGAGAGAGCGACCACGACGCATTTATCGCTGGACATGCCTCTAACTCGGTGGCAGTGGCGGTGGGAATGGTCCAGGCCCGGGCCGCCCTGGGCCAGAACTATCATGTTGCTGCACTCATTGGAGACGGGGCTCTTACTGGTGGCCTTGCCTATGAGGGGCTATCCAACGGTGGACAGTGTGGGCAGCAGCTGCTGGTGATCCTAAATGACAATGGGATGTCCATTGACCGAAATGTGGGTGCGGTGGCCCGGCATCTGGCGCAGCAACGTCTGAAGCCTCAATACCTCAGCTTCAAGCAGGGGTATCGTCGGTTCATGGGTGCTACCTGGCTGGGACGGCAGGTGTACCGAATGACTCACAGCATTAAAAAGGCCATGAAGCAGAGCCTGCTCCCGTGCAGCATGTTCGAAAATATGGGGTTCAACTATCTGGGGCCAGTGGATGGACATGACCTGTCGGAGCTGACCAAGATTCTACGGTATGCTGCTAGCCTGAAGGAGCCTGTCCTTCTCCATGTAAAGACTGTAAAGGGAAAAGGGTTTTCGCCTGCGGAGCGCAATCCAGATGCCTTTCATGGCGTGGCTCCCTTCGATCCGGAGACTGGGGTGTCTCGGAAAGCGGGAGGAGAGAACTTTTCCCGGGTGTTTGGTCGTACACTGGTTCGTTTGGCACGTGATGACGGGCGCATCTGCGCTTTGACAGCTGCCATGGTAAGCGGTACTGGCCTGACTGCCTTTGCAGAGGCCTATCCCAAACGGTTTTTTGATGTGGGCATTGCTGAGGGCTGCGCAGTCTCCATGGCAGCTGGAATGGCCAAGCAGGGGGCGGTTCCTGTATTTGCGGTGTACTCCACATTTTTGCAGCGCAGCTATGATATGCTTCTCCACGATATGGCCATCGATGGACTCCATGTGGTTCTGGCGGTGGACCGAGCCGGTCTAGTGGGGGAGGATGGAGAGACCCATCACGGCGTATTCGATGTAGCCTATTTGGACAGTGTTCCGGGAATCACGGTGTACTCTCCCTCTAATTTTGCGGAGTTGGATCGGATGTTAGAGGCGGCAGTATGTCGCTGTACTGGTCCCGTTGCAGTCCGTTATCCCAGAGGGGGGCAGGGAGCCTTCACGACAGATGCGGGGGATGCCCCAGCGGTAGTTCTGCGTGCTGGGTCGGACATTACCTTGGCGGGTTACGGCATGGAGATCAACGATCTTCTGGCGGCAGCAGACCTTCTGGCGGCAGTTGGAATTCAAGCGGAAATTGTAAAGTGGAATATCATTACACCGCTTGAGACAGAAATCTTAATAGAGTCTGTGCGTAAGACAGGTCACTTGTTGGTGGCGGAGGAATGTGTGGAGCAGGGATGCGTAGGTGTCCGGGCTTTAGCGGCTCTGGAGGCTGCTGGTACGGCGGCGGAGACCGCACTGGTCAACTGCGGGACGGGATATGTTCCCCACGGAGCGGTCCCGATCCTGAAAAAAAGTCTGGGACTGGATGGAGCGGGGCTCTTCCGCCGGGCGATGGAGGTGCTGGGCCGTGAGCAGTAAAAAGCGGCTGGATGTGGTGATGGTGGAGCGTGGGCTGGCAGAGAGCCGACAGAAAGCTCAGGCGATCATCATGGCTGGACAGGTATTTGTAGATGAACAGAGGGTAGATAAGGCCGGTGCTCCGGTGACAGAGTCTCAAAAGGTAGAGGTCCGTGGCAAGACTCTGCCCTATGTGAGTCGTGGCGGGCTGAAATTGGAAAAGGCCATGCAGCTCTGGCCAATTGAACTGCATGGTGCGGTGTGTGCCGACATCGGGGCCTCTACGGGAGGATTTACTGACTGTATGCTTCAAAACGGAGCACAGAAGGTCTATGCAGTGGATGTAGGGTATAACCAGCTGGATTACCGTCTGCGCACCCATCCACAGGTGGTATGTATGGAGCGAACCAATGCCCGCTACCTTACACAGGAGCAGATCCCAGATCCCTTAGACTTCTTTTCTGTGGATGTCTCCTTCATTTCTCTTAATCTGATTCTGCCCGCACTGCGGTCTTTGATGAAAGAGACTGGGGAGGGGGTATGCCTGGTAAAGCCCCAGTTTGAGGCTGGGAAGGATAAAGTAGGCAAGAAGGGGGTTGTCCGGGATCCGGCGGTTCATTTAGAGGTGCTGGAACACTTTCTGGAGCATGCTGCCCATGCAGGCTTTTCTGTAAAGGATATTACCTTTTCCCCCATTCGTGGCCCAGAGGGAAATATTGAATATTTGGGCTATCTCTCGGTCCAGCAAGTCCCGGCATACAGTGGGGACTTGAGCGCACTGGTGGCGGCCTCTCATGGAGAGTTGAAGGGGGAGTAAGGCATGAGGATCATTTTGAGTTCCAATCCTTACCGAGACCGGGGACTGCGGACTGCGCTGGAGGCGGACCGGATCCTGCGGAAGTCTGGTGCCGAGACAGTACTGTGTCTGCCTTTCGTTCCCAAAAAAGGGGAACGACTGGATCTTCCGCGCCAAGTAGTTCTCCACAAGTTGGAGGAGGAGCTCCCCAAAGCAGATCTTCTGGTGTGCTTTGGCGGAGATGGAACTATCCTCCATGCTGCCCGGGATGCCACCCTCCACGGCGTGCCAATCTTGGGGGTTAACATGGGCAGTGTGGGCTTCATGGCAGAACTGGAACGGACAGAACTCTCTCTTCTGGTCCCCCTGGCCAAAGGGCACTTTGTAACGGAGGAGCGAATGATGCTGGAGATCCAGCTGTTTCGGGGGGAAAAGCAGATCAGTCAGGACCTGGCCCTTAACGATGTGGTTTTTTCCAAAGGATCCATGGCCCGGGTGGCGGAGGTTGAGGTGCTGGCCGACCAGGTGTTGGTTCAACGGATCATGGGGGATGGAGTCATCATAGCCACACCGACAGGTTCCACCGCCTACTCCATGTCGGCGGGAGGACCTATTGTAGAGCCGAACTCCCGATGCATTGTGGTTACGCCAGTGTGTGCCCATCAGCTTAGTTCCAGGGCTATGGTGCTGGATGCCGGTCGGCGGATCACCGTACAAATGCCGAAGGGCAGCCGGAAGCACCTCTATCTGTCGGTGGATGGGGGCAAGGTGATTCGAGTTACCGCCAATGAGCGGGTGGAGATCACACAATCCAAATACAGAACTCAGCTGGTCCAGTTGGCAGGCCGGAGTTTTTATCAGGTAATCAATCAGAAGTTAGGAGGATACGTGCCATGAAGCGTGCGCGTCAGACAGAAATCCTGAATATCATCCAGAGTGTGGATGTGGAGACCCAGGAGCAGCTGCTGGATGAACTGCGGGCCAGAGGATATTCTGCCACACAAGCCACGATTTCCCGGGATATAAAGGAATTGAGGCTGGTGAAGGAACTGGCCGGCGGCGGCTATCGGTACGCATCTTCTGATCGGAGGGGACTGGCAGACTCTGACATCCGGCTTCGGAATATTTTTAAGGAAGGCGTCACTTCCGTAGACATGGCACAAAATATTGTAGTGGTTCGGACGATGCCGGGTTTGGCTCCAGCAGCTTGTTTAGCGCTCGATGGCATGGAGATCCCTGGAATGGTGGCCAGTCTGGCAGGAGATGACGTAGGAATCCTGATTATGCGGGACAATGATTTGGCGGAGCAGTTCATCCAGGAGGTCCATAAACTTCTGAAGTGATTTTCTGCCTGGAAGGAAAGGAAATGAGGGAGTGCAATGCTTTCCTTGCTGCATATCGAGAATATCGCTCTGATCGAGTCGGCAGACATTCGTTTTGAAGCGGGTTTTAATGTTCTTACCGGTGAGACGGGGGCCGGAAAATCCATTGTTATTGATTCCATTGGTGCAGTGCTGGGGGAGCGGACCAGCCGGGAGTTGATTCGTACCGGAGCCCGTTCTGCCATGGTTACAGCGGTGTTTACCGGGGTGCCTCCCCTTGCATGGCTAACAGAGAACGGATTTCCAGCGGGCCGGGAGGAATTGCTTCTTCAAAGAGAACTTCAGGGAGATGGACGGAACGTGTGCCGGGTGGACGGGCGACTGGTCACTGTGGCTCAGCTTCGGGAACTGGGGAGACAGTTGCTGAACATTCACGGTCAGCATGATGGGCAGCAGCTGCTGGATCCAGCCAGCCATCTGAGTTATCTGGATCGCTTTGGACGAAATGAATCGCTTTTAGAGGAATACCGGACATCCTATCACAGCTGGCGCGATCTGCGGCGGAGGATCGCTGCCCTTCAGATGGATGAGGCGGAACGTTCACGCAGAGTTGATACGCTGAATTATCAGATCCGGGAGCTGGAGCGGGCTGAACTGCGCCCTGGTGAGGACGAAGAATTAGACGCGCGCAGGACGCTGCTGCGCAGTGCTGGAAAGCTGATGGAGGCAGTCCGGGCAGCGGAGTTTGCCATGTCTGGGGATGAGGACAGTGCTGGGGCCTGTGCCTTGGTAGCCGATGCGGAGGGGGCGGTCCAAAGTGTCTCATCCATTAGTCCGGAACTGGCTGAAGTGGGAGAACGCCTTGCGGCCCTGCGATGTGCAGCCGACGATGCGGCAGAAAGTCTCCGAGATCTGAGTCGAACTTTTGATGTCTCACCGGGTGAGTTGGATGAGGTGGAAGAACGGCTGGACTTGCTCTACCGCCTGAGGAAGAAGTACGGTCCAACAGTGGAGGAGATGCTGGCTTATCTGGAGCGTTGTCGGCAGGAATTGGATCAGATCCAGTATGCTGATGACACCATTGCTCGCTTAGAAAAGGAACTGGGCAAAGCGGAAAAGGATGCCAGGAAGCGGGGGCAGGTCCTGTCCAAAGCCAGGCAGATTGCAGCCCAGTCCCTACGAGACCGGGTTCAGGAGGAACTGCGCCAGTTAGATATGCCGAAGGTTCGCTTTGAGGTGGAATTTGCGGCAAATGGCGGTGAGGCCGGGATGGATGAGACTGGGATAGACGAGATCCAGTTCCTGATGTCAGCCAATTTGGGGGAGGCACTTAAGCCCATCCAAAAGGTGGCCTCTGGCGGCGAATTGGCCCGGATCATGTTGGCTCTGAAAAACGTGCTGGCGGAGGGTGATGAGATTGGAACTCTGATTTTTGATGAAGTGGACACGGGGGTCTCTGGCCGTGCAGCCCAGAAGGTGGCGGAAAAGATGGCTCAGGTGGCCCGACGCAAGCAGGTGCTGTGTGTGACCCATCTGCCCCAGATCGCGGCCATGGCGGATACCCACTTTGCTGTAAGCAAAGGGGAGCGCGGCGGACGAACCTTCACCGCACTGGAGCGGCTGGACAGGACAAGACGGAGGGAGGAACTGTCCCGCCTTATTGGAGGTGCGTCTGTTACACCTGCGCTGCTGGAGAGCGCGGAGGAACTTCTCACCCAAGCGGAACAACTCAGGGAACATATAACCGAATATGCACCATGAAATAAGGATATGGCATGCGCTATTACATATTTCAGTATGAATAGCGATCCAACTAGCCCACTTCAGGTGGTAATTGCTGAAAAAATGGAAGTTCGTGGTGCGAAGATGGACATGGAATAGAGTTGAATCTTTGTCAAAAAAGTGACGTATCCATTTTTTAGATCGCGGCAGCAGACACTACGCTTTTGTGGTGTCTGCTGTTTTTTCTTGTTGTGTCGGGAGAGCGTGGGGGATCAGTAAAAAAGAATGGAATTATTTCCATGAAAATCTTTCATTTCTCTTTTGAATTTGTTATAATAAAACGTCGTCTGCGCCGCCGGGCTGAGATACGGCGGGATGGAATGGAATGATCTGGAGAGGAGCGGTCTATTTGTTTGTGTTGCTGTTTCTGCTCTGGCTGTTGCTGAACGGGGGCTGTAACCTCCAGATCGCGGGGGCCGGTTTGCTGGCGGCTGGACTTGTGGCTTGGGGCTGCGAGAGGGTTCTTGGCCTGCCCTTTTGGGGCGTAAAAAGTTTCTGGTACCGAATTCTCCGGATGGTGGGGTACCTGCCTCTTCTTCTGCGGGAGGTGTGGACTGCGAATTTTCAGGTGATCCTCCGTATTCTGTGTCCGAAGCGGCGTAAGGGAGCCCCTCGTCTGACTTGGATAGATCCCGGGCTGCAGGAGGCGGAAAATCAACTTCTGCTGGCTAACTCCATCACTCTGACACCGGGAACCGTGACAGTAGCACTCCATCGGGGACGTCTATGCGTTTACGCACTGGATCAAGAGTTTGCGGCAGATCTTAAGGATTCCAAATTTGTCCGGCAGCTGCGTCGGTGGGAGGGAAACGTGGATGGCTGAGTGCACGCATGAGCTGAGAGTCTGTCTGACTGCGGCGCTTTTTCTGCTGACTGGGGTCATGTTGGCCTGTCTGGTGCGAGCCATCCGAGGGCCGCGCTACACAGAGCGCCTGGTTGCACTAAACCTGATCTGTACTGTGGTGGTGCTGATGGTGTGTATCCTGTCCTATCTACTGAATGCATCCTATCTGGTGGATGTGGCGATTTTGTATGGACTGCTGAACCTGTTGGCGGTGGCAGTGCTTAGCCGGATCTCTGTCCGTCGGCATCGAGAGAAGAAAGGAAAGAAATCATGACAGTGCGTGGTATTGTGGCAGTATGTTTACTGGCCCTGGGCATTCTGGTGGTTGTGATCGCAGCAGTAGGAATGTTCCGCTTTCAGAGGACACTGGAACTGCTGCAAGCTAGTGCGCTGGCGGACACATTGGGGTTGTTGCTGATACTGGCAGCTCTGGCCCTGTTGTGCGGCTTCACGATCCACACAGCCAAGCTTGCTGTTCTAGCGGTCATCCTGTGGGCAGTAAATCCAGTGTCCGCCCATCTGATTGCCCGTATGGAGGTCATTACCGGGCTGGGCATGGAGCCGGATCAAATGCCGGAGGAAGGAGAGCGGGAACTGTGATTGGATTGGAACTTTTACTGTTGCTGTTTTTGATTTTCTGCGCTGTGGCTACGGTGTTGTGCCGTCGGCTTGTATCTGCAGTCATTATTTTTATGTCTTACTCCGCAGTGATGTCTATTTTGTGGTTTTTGTTGGAGTCACCGGATCTGGCCATCACAGAGGCAGCCGTTGGTGCCGGAGTCACCAGTCTGTTATTTTTCCTTACATTGCGGAAGATCAATGCTCTGAAAGGAATGGAGCGGGATGAAGAATGAGACCCGAAATGAGGGCTGGTACGGACGGTTTCTGCGCTGGGCTGGGGGAGAGGAGCCGGACGGTCCGGAGGGGCCAGAGGATCCGGAGCGTCAGGAATTTTTAGAGTACCTGGAGTACATTGAGGCCCACGGAGATATGGAGTTTGGTTCCTATCGCCTGATGCGCTATCGGGAGCGTCGGGAGAAAGGGCTGGAGGGAGTACCGCCCCCAACAGACCGGCCGAAGGCACCTAGGGAGGCCCAACGTCTGGTTCGGCGGCGGCCTGGAGCACTGCGGCGGCAGCTGCGCCTATATCGGTGGCTGAGTGTGTGTGTGATCGTGGTATTGGCCAGCATTTTTCTACTGCCCGCTGCTGCACTGCCCAGCTTTGGTGATCCGGAGGCTCCCGCCATGAACGAGGTGGCACGTCGTTATCTGGAGGACGGACTGGTGGAGACCGGCGCAGTGAATGCAGTGGCAGGAATGATCCTGGAGTACCGGGCCTTTGACACGTTTGGGGAGTCAGCAGTCCTTTTTGCAGCGGCAGGGAGTACTCTGCTGCTGCTCCATAGTCCGCGGCTTCGGGTAAGAACGTTCCGAGGGCCGGATGAACTGATGTCCCTGTTGGGGAGGGGCCTGCTTCCGGCGATCCTGCTGTTTGGAATTTATGTTATTGTCAACGGCCACCTCAGTCCCGGTGGAGGGTTTTCTGGTGGAGCGGTGTTGGGAGGCGGGCTGATTCTGGCCTCTCTTGTGTTGGGAGAGGAGCGGATGGCTCAACTCCTGTCTACCCAGCGTACCACCCGTTTAACGGTATCCTGCCTGCTGGCTTACGCAGGGATGAAGGGGTATTCCTTCTTCACCGGAGCCAATGGGGTTGGCTGGGAGGTTCCCAAGGGGATACCAGGGGAGATCCTCAGCGGCGGACTGATCCTGCCGCTGAATCTGTGTGTGGGTGTCATTGTTGCCTGTACAATGTATACCTTTTATATCCTGTTTTTGGGGAAGGAGGAGTAAACAGTGCTGGAGATTCTGGTAGAGCAGCGATTTTACATAACAGCGGTGCTGCTGTTCAGTGTGGGATTTGCCGCCCTTCTGCTCCATCCAAATCTGATCAAGAAGATTATCGGCCTGAATCTGATGGATACAGCAGTGTTTCTTTTCCTGGCAGCTATGGGCTATGTAGATGGCGGAAAGGCCCCCATGGTGGAGCAGGGGGCGGAAGCGGCCGTCTATATCAATCCAGTTCCAGGTGGACTGGTGCTCACTGGAATTGTAGTGGCGGTGAGTACCACGGCATTGTTTTTGGCATTGACCTACCGGCTTTATCAAAAATACCACAGTGTCAATCTGGATGTGATCCTGATGCTGGCCCGGAGAGGATCAGAAGAAAAGTGATAAGATAACTTGATGCAGAAGAGGTGAAAAGGAATTGTCCTTGTCGTATAATGTCCCCTTCCTCAGCATCATGCTCACCCTGGTCAGCGGGATCTTGGTTCCACTGATCCGGCGGGAGGGCGGGGCGCTGCGGTGGATCCGCATGGTGCAGCTGGCGGTGGCGGGGCTGTCCGCTCTGCTGCTGTTGCATCTGAGTGGGGAGGGAGTCAGCTTCTCCTACCCTATGGGTCACATTCCGGCTCCTTGGGGAAACGAGCTGCGGGCTGGCCCTCTGGAAGCTCTGCTGGCTCTGACCTTCAGTATAGTCATGCTGCTCTCCCTCAGTGGAGGAGCGGAGGATCTGCGGCGGGATGTCCGGCCGGATCGGCAAGGCTGGTATTGCCTGCTGATGCAGCTGCTGTTTGGAGCTCTGCTGGCTATGGTATACACTGATGACCTGTTTACCGGCTATGTGTTTGTGGAAATCGCGGCGGTGACCGCCTGTATTGCAGTAGCAGCTAAAGAGAGTGGGCGCTCTGTGGTAGCAGCCATCCGGTATTTGATCTTCAGCTGTCTGGGATCTGGCTTGGTGCTGCTTGGCATCGCTATACTGTACTGTATCACGGGGCAGCTGCTGTTTTCTGGCTTGGAGAAAGCTGTGGCAGGGCTGGTCCAGTCTGGAGAGTACAGTCTGCCACTGGTGGTGTCTGCTCTGCTGATGACGCTGGGCCTTTCTATTAAGAGCGCACAGTTTCCGTTTCATGCTTGGCTTCCGGATGCCCATGCCAGCGCCACCACTGCATCCAGTGCCATTCTGTCTGGTCTGGTGCTGAAGGGCTACCTGGTTCTTCTTTTGAAGCTGATCCTGCGGGTATTCGGTCCGGCGCTGATTGTCTCTACCTATATGGACGATCTACTGTTCCTGCTGGGGCTGACGGGGATGCTGTTTGCTTCGGTGGCTGCCTTGCGGCAGGAGGAGGTCAAGCGGATGATTGCCTACTCCTCCTCAGCTCAGATCTCTTATATTTTTTTGGCGCTGGGTCTGGGGAGTGAGGCGGGATGGACAGCTGCCTGTTATCAGATTCTGGCCCACGCCATGACCAAATCCATGATCTTTGTGGGTGCGGGGGAGATGATCCGGGCCTCTGGTGGGCACTACTGGGGAGAACTGCGTGGAGCGGCTCGGCTGGCTCCTCTGGGAGGTGCGGCCTTCACTGTGGGTGGCCTGTCCTTGTGTGGTCTGCCCCTTCTGGCTGGTTTTTCTGCGAAGTACTGCATTGCGGCGGCAGCTCTGGATGCGGAATGGCAGACTGCGCCTGCACTGTTTGGACTGGCGGCCAGTTCTGTGCTGAATGCGATGTATTATATCCCGGCAATCTTGGCAATCTGGGGCCGGGCCCGGGCCAATGAGGATGCACCACTGGTCTGGACGCGGGGAAATTGGGAAGGAAAGTGCGCCATCTCGTTGTTTTTGGCGGGAAACCTGCTGCTGGGAACCGCCTTTGGGTCGATTCGAGGACTGATTCAACAGGGTTTGGCCCTGTTTTGACTGAAAACCCTTGACAGAGGAGGAAGTTGTTGATGTGGAGAGGCTGGCTGTTGCTGCCTATTCTGCTGCCTGCACTGGGTGGAATCGGTGTGCTGGGGATCCATACCCTGCGGGTACGCCGGCGGGCAGTCTCCCTGCTGCTGGCAGCCCAACTGCTGCTGGTGGCCGCGGTATTCCGCATGGAGGGGGAGCCGTTTGTGTTCCTCACTTTGACGGAAGGGGTGCGGTTCGTGCTGCGGACGGACGCACTGGGCCGCTTATTTGCCGAGTTGATCTGCGCAGTGTGGTTTGCGGTGGCCTTTTTTGCCTTTGAGTACATGAACCACGAGGGGCATCGTGAGCGCTTTTTCGGTTTTTATCTGTTGACCTTGGGGGCGCTGATGGGGGTGTGTCTGGCAGGAAATCTGGTGACGCTCTATCTGTTTTATGAGATGATGACCCTGCTGTCCGTTCCGCTGGTGCTTCATATTGGAACCCGAAAGGCATTTGATGCTGCCTACCGTTATCTAGGTTTCTCTGTGGCTGGGGCAGGTATGGGTCTGCTGGGACTGTTCCTCCTCCAGGAATTTTGTACCACGGATTTGTTTACCCCGGGCGGTGTACTGGATCCGGTACGAGCGGCTCAGGATCGTGGACTGCTGCTGGTAGTGTTTTTCGTAATGGCAGTAGGCTTTGGCTGCAAGGCTGGAATGTTTCCCCTCCATGCCTGGCTTCCCATCGCCCATCCGGTCGCTCCAGCGCCCGCCTCAGCGGTTCTGTCTGGTCTGATTACCAAAATGGGAGTGTTGGCACTCATCCGGGTGGCATACTATTTGTTCGGTTGGACATTTCTGGATGGGAGTTGGGCGCAGCGGGCAGTACTGGTGTTGGCACTGATCACGATTTTTCTGGGATCTACTCTGGCCATGCGGGAGGATACCCTGAAAAAGCGTTTGGCCTATTCCACGGTCAGCCAAGTCTCCTATGTGATTTTTGGTTTGATGCTGTTTCATCCTGTGGCCCTGGAGGGAGCTCTGTTTCAGGCGGTATTCCACGCCCTTGCAAAAAATGCCCTATTTATGGCCACCGGCGCCATCATTTACAAGACCCACCTTACCCAGGTATCCCAGATGCGGGGGGTGGGCAGTGCCTACGGAATCACCATGTGGTGCTTTACACTGGCATCTCTATCCCTAATTGGCATCCCGCCCACCGGCGGATTTGTGAGTAAGTGGCTGCTGGCCGAGGGATCCCTGGCGGCGGGGGATGGCTCTTTGGCTTACTGGGGTGTCGGAGTGTTGATGGTGTCAGCCTTGTTGACAGCGGGGTACCTGCTGCCCATTGTGACCACGGCATTTTTTCCTGGCGAAAAATTTGATCACCGGGCGGTGATGCGCCAGCACGATACCTGGTTGATGTGGATCACTTTGTGTGCTCTGACTGCTGCTGTGGTGGTGCTTGGGATGTTCCCAAGCCTGCTGGAGCCGGCGGTCCAGGCGATTGTAGATCCTATCTTTGGAGGAGCTGCATGAAGAACGAGAGGAGGGAAAACACGCTGTGCTGATGCTAATTGCCATCCTGCTGCCCATTGCAGCGGGAGGCGTCCTTCTGATCTGGCGGCCTCAAGACCCGCGGATGCGCCAGGATTTTGTGATCGGCGCTGCCTGTGCTGGAGCTGCGGCAGCCCTGACTGCAGTGTTCACACTGCGAGGGGAGGGGGTATTCCAGCTGTTGTCTCTGGGAGATCGGCTGTCCATCGCCTTTCAGGTGGATGGTTTGTCCTGCATCTTTGCTGGGCTTGTGTCCGTTCTGTGGCCCCTGGCCTGTCTGTATGCGGCGGAGTATATGAGCCGAGAGGGAGGGGAGAACCGGTTCTTTGCCTTTTATCTGGCCAGCCTAGGGGTCACCCTGGGCATTGCTTTCTCCGCCAATGTATTGACGATGTATTTCTTTTATGAACTGCTTACCCTATCTACACTGCCACTGGTGATGCACTCACTGGATAGCAAAGCACGGTATGCTGGACGGATTTATCTGACCTACTCTATGTGTGGTGCGGCACTGGGCTTCATTGCTATGGTGCTGCTTTTGGAACACGGTGGGATGTTCTTTCAATTTGGCGGGGGAATTTCGATACCAGCTGGCAAGGAAGATACCTTGCGTGCAGCTTATATATTGGGCTTTTTTGGATTCGGCGTAAAGGCGGCGGTTTTTCCAGGGCATCGATGGCTGCTGCGGGCCTCAGTGGCTCCGACACCAGTGACAGCCCTGCTCCATGCGGTGGCAGTGGTGAAGGCTGGAGTATTTGCAGTGACCCGTCTGACATGGTATGGCTATGGGCCGGACCTTATTCGAGACAGCTGGGCTCAGTACTTGGTTATGGGGGCTGCCATGTTCACGATTGCCTATGGGTCTGCCAAGGCTCTGCGGACCCAGCATCTGAAACGGCGACTGGCCTGGTCCACCATCAGCAACCTTTCCTATGTCCTGTTGGGGGTGACCACCCTGACAACGGCTGGCCTGACGGCAGGGATGGTCCACATGGTGTTCCATGCAGTGCTGAAGATTACCCTGTTTTTCTGCGTGGGGGCGGTCCACTACAAGCTGCACCGGGATTTTGTGCCAGATGTGGAGGGCTGTGGTGTACTGATGCCGGTGATATTCGGTTCATTTACCACAGCGGCACTGGGACTGATGGGGGTACCGCCTCTGGCCGGCTTCACCAGTAAGTGGCTGCTGGCCACGGCTGCTGCAGGTTTGGAGACGGAGATGGGCTATCTGGCGGCCGGGGTGCTGATCCTGTCTGCGGTGCTCACCGCACTATACTTGATGCAGATCGTCCTGCTGGCCTTTTTCCCGAGACAGAACCGACAGCTCTCTGTGCGGGTACCGAAACGGGCGCGACGAGATCCAGGGCTGAGAATGACAGTGCCTATTACTGCCCTGGCGGCGGGTTCGGTAGTTCTGGGATTGGGAGCCGGCCGTCTGGCCGGGACAGTTACCGCCCTTCTGGGATAAAAAGGGCGGATCCTTTGAAAGTGAGGGGAAGGGATGTCCCAGTTTCTGCTGTTCCCGGTCTTTTTTCCATTTTTGGCCGGGCCGTTTGCTTATTGGATCGGTTGTTGGTATGAGAAGGCGCGTAACACTTTTGTGATGTCGGCGGCTGCATTGGAACTTTTCCTAGTGCTTACTCTATGGAGTAAGCCAGAGCTGGCTCAGGCCACCGCAGTTGTGGAGGGGTTCTGTGGTCTGGGGATTCAGCTGCGCGCAGGAGGATTTCATACTCTGATGGCTCTGCTGACGGCTACGGGGTGGATGGCTGCTACGGTATTTTGCAAAGAGTACATGGCGCATGTCCATAAGCGGAACCGGTTTTACCTCTTTTGGCTGATGACCTTGGGGGCTACGATGGGTGTGTTCCTGTCAGGAGACCTGTTTACCACCTTTATCTTTTTTGAGATCATGTCTTTTACATCCTTTGTGCTGGTGATCCAGACAGAGGAGTACCCTGCACTAAAGGCGGGGGAGACCTATCTGGCGGTAGCGGTCATCGGTGGACTGGCAGCCCTGACGGGGCTGTTCCTTCTGTATAGCCAGTTGGGCACGTTGGAACTGGATACTTTGGCGGCAGCGGCCGCTGGGGTAAAAGACCGTAGGGTTCTTTGGATTGGGGGTCTGCTGGTACTGGTTGGCTTTGGTGCTAAGGCGGGGGCGTTTCCACTGCACATTTGGCTGCCCACTGCTCACCCGGCAGCACCTGCCCCAGCCTCGGCAGTACTGTCCGGTGTCATTACTAAGACGGGAATATACGGGGTCTTGGTGCTGTCTACGACCATCTTCCTCCATGATGCCCAGTGGGGGAGACTGCTGGCTGCTTTGGGTGCTGTGACTATGGTGCTGGGGGCGGTGCTGGCCGTGTTGTCTGTGGATTTGAAGCGAACCTTGGCCTGCTCCTCCATTTCTCAAATCGGGTTTATCCTGGTTGGGACCGCGATGCTGTGTCTGCTGGGGGAGCATAATGCACTGGCTGTAGATGGGACGATCCTGCATATCCTGAACCACTCTCTGATCAAAATGGTCCTTTTCCCAGCAGCTGGGATCATCCATCTCACGACCCATTCTTTTGATTTGAACGACATCCGGGGATTTGGACGTGGAAAACCCCTGCTGGCTCTGGTTATGGGGCTTCCCATGCTTAGCCTGGCGGGTGTACCTGGATTGAACGGATATGTCAGCAAGACACTGCTCCATGAAAGCATTGTGGAGTATGTCCATCTTGCTGGCAATGGAGCGGCGCTGTTTCGTGGGCTTGAGGTGCTGTTCCTGTTCAGTGGAGGCCTGACGCTGGCCTATATGCTGAAACTATTTGTATGCCTATTTCTAGAGCGAAACTCCCTTCCAGAAGCAATCCTAGCCCAGAAATGGAAGCAAGAAGGGGAGCACTATGCTGCTCCAGCTTCGGTTGGGGTTCTGCTGTCCTACCTATTGGTGATGCTGCGCCTAGGAACCGATCCTAGTGCAGTTATGGATTCCATTGCAGCCTTTGCACGAGGATTCCTGGGAGGGACTGCCCCAGACCACGCAGTGGACTACTTTGCCACCGTTAACCTGGAGGGGGCGGCAATCTCTGCAGCCATAGGGGCGGGGGTCTATTTCTTGGTCGTCCGCACCCTGCTGATCCAGAGGGGGAGATATGTGGATCCCATCCCGCCCTGGCTGGATCTGGAGAGAAGCCTGTACCGGCCAGTCCTGCGGTTTTTGGCTCAGGCGGCCATTGTTTTGGCCACATTAGCGGATCGACTGGGGCCCAGACTGCTGTTCCATGGAATCCCAAATCTATTCCAGCACCTGCAATTGTGGTGGAACAGAATCCGGGATCGGATTTTGCTCTCCTTGACCGGAGAGGTCTATTCTCCTCGTCCTACAGTGGAACAGGCTGCGGATGACTTCCATTTTGCGCGGTATGAGGACGAACCCCGCCGTCTGGTGGGCTTCACGCACTCCCTGGCCTTTGGCCTGCTGCTGACTGGACTGGGACTGGTCTCTGGTCTGCTGTTCATCCTGCTGCACTGAGCACGGCTACATTACAGCTCCTTCCGGATCTGCCGAAGTGCGTTTTTCTCCAGGCGGGAGACCTGGGCCTGAGATATGCCGATTTCCTCAGAGACCTCCATCTGGGTTTTGCTCTGGTAGAAACGCATAGACAGAATTTTCTGCTCTCTGGGAGTAAGGCGGGAGACAGCCTCCTTTAGGGCGATGCGCTCCAGCCACATCTCATCGGTGTTTTTGCTGTCCTTCACCTGATCCATGACACATACAGTATCCCCGCTGTCGGAGTAGATGGGCTCATACAGGGAGACGGGCTCCAGAATGGCGTCCAGCGCAAAGACCACATCCTCTCGCTTGATGTCCAGGATCCGGGCGATTTCGTCCACTGTGGGCTCCTTTTGGTGCTTGGCCAGATAGGCTTCCTTGGCCTGGAGTACCTTATAGGCGGTATCCCGCATGGCACGGGAGACGCGCATGGCGCTGTTGTCCCGGAGATATCGGCGGATCTCCCCTACGATCATAGGTACGCCATAGGTGGAGAAGCGCACGTCAAGATCTGTATTGAAGTTGTCTATGGCCTTAATGAGGCCGATGCACCCAACCTGGAACAGATCGTCCACATTTTCTCCGCGATTAGAGAATTTATGGATTACCGACAGTACCAATCGCAGATTGCCGGAGATCAGTTTTTCCCGGGCCTGTTGATCACCAGCCTTGGCCCGACGGAGAAGCACCTGAGTCTCCTCGTTTTTCAGTACTTTCAGCTTAGCGGTGTTGACGCCGCAGAGATCCACTTTGTTCTGCATCCTTCAAAAACCTCCTGCCCGGGTGACGCTGTACTTCCAGTATCTCCCGGACGGGAGGTTTCATACTGTCCCGGCCGCCGGATATTTTTTTGTATCAGACTGGTTTCGATGGATTTCTTATGGAGAATATGGGATTACCCGAGGGCCACATCCAGAATCATCATGATCAGGAAGCCGGCCATAACGCCGAAGGTGCCTCCATGGGTTTCGTGATCGTGGCGGAGATTGGCCTCTGGAATGAGCTCCTCCACCACTACATAGAGCATGGCTCCGGCAGCAAAGGAGAGCAGCCAGGGCATCAACGGCTGCACGGTCCCCGCAGCCAGAACGGTGAGCAGTGCAGCGATGGGCTCTACAACACCTGAGGCGGTGCCCATTAGAAAGGCACGGCTGCGGCCCATGCCGGTCTGCCGCAGGGGGAGGGAGATGGCGGCGCCTTCTGGAAAGTTTTGTATTCCGATACCCAAGGCCAGAGCCATAGAGGCAGGAAGCAGAGTGATATCTGCCTGGGCAGCCAAGGCGAAGGAGATGCCTACGGCCATCCCCTCTGGGATGTTGTGCATGGTGATGGCCAGTACCAGCAGGGTGTTCCGGTGGCTTCGCTCCCCGGTTCCGCGGTCTAGAAGTTCAGGGGTGAGGTGGGGGAGCAGGACATCCATTCCAGCCAGAAAGGCGATGCCAAGAGCGGATCCACCTGCTGCAGGAATCCAGCCAGTGCCTCCCATAGACTGTGACTGTTCGATAGCGGGGATCAGGAGTGACCACATGCTGGCGGCGATCATCACGCCGGCGGCGAAGCCCAGCATGATCCGGTGCAGACCGGCGCTGGCTGTCCGACGAAAGAGGAAAACGGTGGCTGCCCCCAGGGCAGTCATGAAAAAGGTGAAGCCGCTTCCACCGGCGGCCCATAGAAGTGCTTGTGTCAATATGAGATTCCTTTCTCGGCACGGCGGTGGTTCGTTCAGACTTTCTGCCAGGAAGGGGAAAATGTCCAAACTCTGCGCCAGTCCGCGCCGCTGTAATAAGGCTGTGCCAGTTCAGACTATGAGGGTGGGAGAAAGGGGGTGCGGAACCTTGAAAAAAATTTGCCGGACCCACTAGGCAAAAGAGGAGAATTATATTAAAATAGAAAAGAACAAAGTTTGAAAAACACGCAAGGAGGGAATTCGGGTGGAAAATCCGAAGTATAAACGTGTACTGCTGAAAATCAGCGGAGAGGCTCTGGCTGGGGATGCAACCCGGGGGCTGGATTTTAATGTGATCGGCCAGGTGTGCGACGTGGTCAAGCGCTGTGTACAGCTGGGCGTGCAGGTAGGTATCGTTGTAGGCGGCGGGAATTTCTGGCGCGGAGTCAAGGACGGCGGAGATCGGATGGTCCGGGTCCGGGCTGACCACATGGGGATGCTGGCCACCGCCATCAACGCCCTGGCCGTGGCTGATGTACTGGAGCAGAAGGGCGTGGAGGTCCGTGTGCAAACTGCCATCGAGATGCGTGCCATGGCAGAACCCTATATCCGGTCTAAGGCCATCCGCCACCTGGAGAAGGGCCGTGTGGTCATCTTTGGCTGTGGCACCGGGAACCCCTTCTTCTCCACAGATACGGCGGCAGTGCTCCGTGCAGCGGAAATCGATGCCGATGTGATCCTGTTGGCCAAGAATATCGACGGCGTATACTCCGCCGATCCTAAGAAGGTGCCAGATGCGGTGAAGTATGATTCTATCACCTATTCGGATGTGCTGGCCCAGCGGCTTCAGGTTATGGACTCCACCGCCACTTCGTTGTCCATGGATAATAAGATCCCCGTGCTCCTGTTTGCACTCAAGGATCCGGAGAACATCCTGCGGGCCGTGATGGGTGAGAAAATCGGTACGATCGTCCAGGGCTAAGTCCCAGGGCAGAACAATGAAACGGAAAGGAAGATCAGACCAATGAGCTCCGAGACAAATGTGTATGATCAAAAAATGCTGAAGACCATCGAGGTCGTCAAATCCAACTTTGCCTCCGTTCGGGCGGGCCGGGCCAACGCCGGCGTGCTGGACCGTATTACCGTAGAATACTACGGGACGCCTACCCCCCTGAATCAGGTGGCCGCGATCTCCTCCCCGGATCCCCGAACCCTGGTGATCCAGCCATGGGACAGCAGCCTGCTGAAGGCTGTGGAGAAGGCGATTCAAATCTCTGACTTGGGTATCAATCCCCAGAATGATGGCCGTGTAGTCCGCCTGGCCTTCCCGCAGTTGACGGAGGAGCGCCGCAAGGACCTGACCAAACAGGTGCGCAAGTACTGTGAGGATGGAAAGGTAGCCATTCGGAATATCCGCCGGGACGCTATGGAGGACTTTAAGAAGAAAAAGAAGGCCTCCGAGATCACGGAGGATGACCTGAAGCAGATGGAGAAGGAACTTCAGGATATGACCGATAAGCACTGCAAGGATATCGACGAGTTGACAGTTAAGAAAGAGCAGGAACTGATGGCTGTCTAACATACAGGAACCTCCGGCGGGCCGGAGGCTCGGGGTGCGGGATGCCTGAGGCCCACGGGGCCAGGCGTTCTGCACCCCCCTGTGTGTGGTGGGGACAAGTTGGCCCCGGCAAGATCACACTGTGGAGTTTTGACTGTCTGGAAGGATCATATTATGCTCTTTTTTAAACCAGCGGAGGAGGCCCAAGCGGATTTGACCTGCCTGCCCCGCCACATTGCCATTATTATGGATGGAAACGGCCGTTGGGCGAGGAAACGGGGACTGCCCCGCACTGCCGGACACGCTGCGGGGGCGGAAACCTTCCGCACAATCGCCACCTATTGCAAAGAAATCGGCCTGGAGTATCTGACGGTTTACGCCTTTTCAACTGAGAACTGGAAGCGTCCGCCGGAGGAGGTTGGGGCAATCATGGGGCTGCTGAAAAAGTACCTCCTTGAGGCCATAGGTCAGATGGAGCGGGACCGAGTGAAGATGGAGTTTTTTGGGGATCTATCGCCGTTGCCTCAGGAGCTTCGTGACCTGTGTCAGCGCACACGAGAGATCTCGACCCACTATGAGGGATGTCAGGTCAACATCTGCCTTAATTATGGGGGACGGGACGAACTTCTGCGGGCTGCTCGGGCCTATGCGCAGGACTGCCTGGAGGGGAGAGCGGACCCTAACCATCTTAATGAAGCGCAGTTTTCCGGCTATTTATTTTCACGGGGAGTGCCGGACCCGGATCTTATCATCCGACCCAGCGGAGAGTTGCGGCTATCTAATTTTTTGCCGTGGCAGTCCGCATATTCGGAATTTTATTTTACAGACGTGCTGTGGCCTGACTTTTCTAAGGAGGAACTCCACCGGGCCATCGCGGCCTATCAGAGCCGCAGCCGCCGATTCGGAGGTGTGTGATTTGGTCACGCGGATCATTGTATCAGTGGTGCTGGCCCCACTTTTTTTTGTGATACTGTTTTTCCTGCCTCCAGTGTATCTGGCGGTGCTGATAGCTGCAATTTGCGCTCTGGCTTCTTATGAACTGCTGCGGGCCACTGGTGTAGCCCACCACAACGGGCTGTATTGCTTCACTGCTATTGCGGCGGCAGCCATCCCGCTGGGGCAGTGGTTGGAGCAGGGATCTCTGGTAGCTGGAATCGCTGCAGTACTTCTGGTGATCACGTTGTTTTACATCGCAATCCGGCTGTACGATGAGGAGCGAGCTATCCGGGTGGAGGATGTGCTGCTCTGCTTCTTTGGCGGGCTGATGATTCCCATGGCCCTGTCGACTCTGGTGGTTTTGAAGGGAATGGAGCATGGACGCTATCTGGTCCTCCTGCCGGTAATTTGTGCGTTTCTTACCGATGCCGGTGCTTATTTTGCTGGAGTTTTTCTTGGAAAGCACCGTGGGATCACCAAGGTCAGCCCAAATAAATCCCTGGAGGGGTACATCGGCGGTATCCTGTCTGGTGCACTGTTTCTGCTGCTATATGGTGTGATCCTGCGGCAGTTCGCAGGACTGGAGGTTTCACTGCCGGTGATGGCAGTATACGGCCTGCTGGGCAGCGCAGTGACTGAACTGGGCGACCTGTCCTTTTCCCTGATCAAACGGCAGTTTGGTATCAAGGACTACGGGAATCTTCTGCCAGGACATGGTGGAATGCTGGATCGCTTTGACTCAATGTCTTTTGTTGCACCTATCATGCTGATTCTAGTGACGGTGCTTCCAGCATTTTGAGCAGTCCGATTGGATATCTGTTCCTGTCCATCTATGTGCATAGGAAGGAATTTTAATATGAGCAAACGAATTTCAGTTTTAGGGTCCACAGGTTCCATCGGGCGGCAATCATTGGAAGTGATTGCCGCCTGCGGCATGGAGGCGGCCGCTCTGACAGCCAATTCCAATGTAGAGCGGATGGAGGAGCAGGTCCGGCAGTTTAAGCCGGAATTGGCAGTCATGATGGACGAATGGGCGGCAGCTGATCTGCGTGTCCGTCTGGCGGATACCCCAGTGCGAGTGGCTGCTGGAATGGAGGGCCTTTTGGAGGCTGCAGAGCTGCCCTCTGCCGATACGGTGCTTACAGCAGTGGTGGGAATGATCGGGCTGAGGCCTACCATGGCCGCCATCCGGGAGGGTAAGCGCATTGCTTTAGCTAACAAGGAGACACTGGTATGCGCCGGGCAGCTGGTGATGGAGGAGGCCCGGGACTTCGGTGCAGAGATCCTGCCTGTGGACTCAGAGCACTCTGCGCTCTTTCAGTCTCTCCAGGGCTGCCGGGATCGGGGAGAGGTACGCCGTCTTATCCTGACCTGCTCCGGCGGGCCATTTTTCGGCAAAACACGCGCTGAACTGCAAGGAGTGACAAGGAAAGACGCTTTGCAGCATCCGAACTGGTCCATGGGGGCGAAAATTACCATTGACTCAGCTACACTGATGAATAAGGGCCTGGAGTTTATCGAGGCAATGCATCTATACCAGATGCCTCCGGAGAAAATTTCCATTGTGATCCACCGAGAGAGTATCATTCACTCCTTGGTGGAATACTGTGACAATGGAATGATTGCCCAACTGGGTGCCCCGGATATGCGCCTGCCCATTCAGTACGCTCTGACATGGCCCAGGCGGACGGCGGGACCGTCTGATCCTCTGGATCTATGTAGCTGTGGCCCGCTGACCTTTGCCCAGCCAGATTTGGATACCTTCCGTTGTCTGGATCTTGCCCTGAAAGCGGCCCGGACCGGTGGAACGGCGGGTGCCATCCTCAACGGGGCCAATGAGGCGGCGGTTGCCCTCTTTCTGGAGGATCGAATTGGATTCCTGGAGATCTCAGACCGGGTTGCTCTGGCTCTGGATCGGGTTCCAGTGATCCAGACGCCATCTATGGCCCAGATTCTGGAGGCAGATCAGGCGGCCCGTGAGGCTGTTCTCAGCGCCTGACAGGAGTCAGAATTTAAAGCGTGTGGGAGGATCTATGCTCTACATCATCTTAGCCATCCTTATGTTTGGGCTGCTGATTGCGGTCCATGAATTTGGTCATTTTGCGGCCGCAAAGCTATTTGGAATTCAGGTCAACGAATTTTCCATTGGTATGGGGCCTGCTCTTCTGAAAAGACGAAAAGGAGAAACGCTTTACAGCATCCGGACGCTGCCGATTGGCGGCTACTGCGCCATGGAGGGGGAGGATGAGCAGTCTTCCAATCCCAGGGCGTTTGGTAATGCGGCAGCTTGGAAACAGTTCGTGGTCCTGTTTGGAGGGGCGGCGATGAATTTCCTGACCGGACTGCTGATTATTTTGGTTCTCTATGCTCCGGTTCAGGGGTTCAGGATCCCGGTGTACAGTGGTGCGGAGCCTGGCTATGGAGCGGAAAACTGTGGGCTTCAGCCAGGAGATCGATTTCTGTCAGTAGAGGGGCACAGAGTCTTGGTATATGGGAATGTGCCCCTCTATCTGAGCCGGGCCGGAGATTGTGTGGACCTGGTGGTGGAGCGGAACGGGGAGAAACTTCGGTTGGATGATGTGTACCTGCCCTACCAGACCCATGTGGATAAGAATGGGGCCGAGATTCAGCGGCGAGGGATCAACATTGGGTGGGAGGTAGATCCGCCTACAGTAGTCAATAAGCTCCGCTATGCCTGGAACACTGCGATGGATTATGTCCGCACAGTGTGGCTCAGTCTCAGTGACCTGCTCCGGGGGGCAGTGGGCCTGCGCGATCTGTCTGGCCCGGTCGGGATCGTGAATACCATGTCCCAGGTAGGGAGCCAAGCACCAACGGCAGCCGATGCCGCCCGAAGTCTGCTGGATCTGGCGGCCCTGATCGCAGTCAACTTGGCGGTGATGAACCTGCTTCCGCTGCCGGCGTTGGACGGTGGACGGATTTTTTTCCTGCTGCTGAATGGCGTCTTGTTCGCCCTGTTCCAGAAAAAAATCCCGGCAAAGTATGAGGGCTATGTCCACATGGCTGGAATGGCGGGGCTGCTGGCCCTATCTCTACTGGTGACATTCAGCGATATTGGAAAGCTACTCGGTGTCTGAGCCGCCAGAACACGGCGGATGTTTGGAAAGGAAGGAATTGCAGTGACCAAACAGATCATGGTGGGCGGGATCCCGATGGGGGGAGGTGCCCCAGTGACCATCCAGTCTATGACCAATACCCGTACAGATGATGTGGAGGCTACTCTATATCAGATCCGGAAGCTGGCTGCCGCGGGCTGCGAGGTCATTCGTGTGGCAGTGCCTGACCAGGCGGCTGCCCGCGCGGTTGGAAAAATTAAGGAGGGGAGCCCAATCCCTGTAGTGGTGGACATCCACTTTGACTATAAGCTTGCCCTGGAGGCCATCGCCGCCGGGGCAGACAAGGTGCGCATCAACCCAGGAAATATCGGAGGAGAGGACCGGGTGAAGGCAGTAGCCAACGCCTGCCGCCAGCGGAACATCCCCATTCGGATCGGGGTCAACGGCGGGTCCTTGGAAAAGGAAATTCTTGCCAAATATGGCCGAGTATGCCCTGAAGCCATGGTGGAGTCGGCCTTTGGACATATCCGTCTGCTGAACAAGTTCGACTTTGATGACATCTGTATCTCCCTGAAATCCTCCAGCGTGCCTATCACCATGAGAGCCTATCAGCTGATGAGTCAGAAAAGTGATTATCCTTTACATATTGGCGTGACGGAGGCGGGGACAGTCCGTATGGGAACGCTGAAATCTGCTGTGGGGATCGGCGGTTTATTGGCTATGGGCATCGGGGATACCATGCGGGTCTCCCTGTCTGCCGACCCGGTGGAGGAGGTGTATGCCGCCCGGGATATCCTGCGGGCAGCGGGGATTCGCCGAGAGGGGGCGGAACTAGTGTCTTGTCCTACCTGTGGGCGGACTCGGATTGACTTGATCGCGTTGGCCGGACAGGTAGAGGAACGATTGAAAACGGTGGACAAGCCCATTACTGTGGCGGTCATGGGCTGTGTGGTAAACGGCCCAGGTGAGGCTAGCGCCGCAGACTGCGGAATTGCAGGCGGCTTGGGGGAGGGTTTGCTGTTCAAGAAGGGACAGATCATTAAAAAGGTTCCCCAAGATCAGCTGGTAGATGAGTTGTTTGCCCTGATTGAGACATTATAAGAGAGGCGGAAAAGCAGCCGGTAAGCCGCTGTGATGGTAGAGAAGATTTGAGGAGAAGCATAGGGTTATGTCCAAAAAGATCCCGTTTTTAGAGATGTTTGCCGCACTGACACAGTGGGCGGAGTTTGTCAACGCCATGGAGGGCTGGGTGATCACAGAGGCAGCTATCGATCGTTCAAGCCGCAGTGCAGTTGTGACAGTAGAAGGGGCCGATGGAGCCGGGCCCAATCTGGTCATTCAGGCGGAGGAGGCAGTGGCCCGGTGTTATGGATTGAATTCTGTAAAGTTAAACTGCATTACAGATAAAAAGGAACTGAATCATGCGGTATCCGCTGAAGTGATCCCGGCAGAGGAACAGACACAGACAGATACCGGAGCAGGGGCGCACGAAGCAGAGGAGGACGCCTTCGCCCGGGCGGAGGCCATCCGGGCGGCCGCACTGAAAAAGGTTCGGACAGCCGCACCTTCCTCTGGAAAGGGCAAGGGCGGAAATGAGAAACGGGGGAAGGGCCGTTCTATCTATGGGAAGCCCATCAAGCGTGCCCCTGTTCCCATCGGAGATCTGGAACTGGATATGGGTATGGTGGTAGTGGAGGGCGATGTGTTCGCCGTGGACCACCGGGAACTGAAAAAGCGGGGGGCCTGGGTGACCGCCTTTGACATTACCGATTATACCGGATCGATTCGGGTGAATAAATTTTTCCCAGGGGATGAGGGCAAGGTCCTGGTGGACGGAGTCAAGAAGGGAATGCGGCTGCTGGTTCAGGGCCGGCTGAACATGGACCGCTTCTATGGCGATATGGTGCTGGAGCCAGTGGCTGTGATGGCCGCGGAGCAGCATGTGCGCATGGACAACGCTCCGGAGAAGCGGGTGGAACTCCATCTGCACACCAATATGTCCGCCATGGACGCTCTAACGGCGGTGGGCTTCAAGACGGACTCCACCATCGGTACTGACAAGAATGTGATCAAGCGGGCGGAGGCCTGGGGGCATCCGGCCATCGCTATTACAGACCACGGTGTGGCCCACGCCTTTCCCAATGCTAAGCACTCAGCGAAGAAAATTAAGGTGCTTTTCGGTGTAGAGGCCTACTACATCAATGATGTGGACGACCGGGTGGTGGTTCACGGACAAACGGATGCCCCATTTTCGGATGAGATCGTCTGCTTTGACATCGAGACCACCGGACTGAACAAGAAGTACGAGGTTATCATCGAAATCGGCGCAGTGGTACTGAAAAATGGGGAGATCACCGACCGCTTCAACACCTTTGTATCCCCAGGGCGTATCCTGAGCCCAGAGATCATTCACCTCACCGGCATCACCGATGAGATGCTGGAGGGAGCTCCCTCCCAAAAGGAGGCGCTTGAGGCATTTCTGGAATTTGCCGGAAGCCGCCCCTTGGCGGCCCACAACGCCGACTTTGATATGGGCTTTATTGCTGCGGGCTGCCGAAAATACGGCATTCCCTTCCACAACCCATCGGTAGACAGTCTGATCCTGGCCCAGAACCTACTGCCGGAGCTGGGAAAATACAAGCTGGACATCGTGGCAGAGTACTTACATTTGCCTGCCTTCAACCACCACAGGGCCAGCGATGACGCGGCTACTGTGGCCTATATGCTGCCCCACTTTTTCAAAAAGCTGGAGGAGATGGGGCTGCGTACCCTGGGGGAGATCAACCCCGCTATGCCCAAGCTGCGCCGGGGAGGCGGAAAGATGCGCCGAAAGCCTAAGCATCTCATCGTCCTGGCCAAAAATCAGACGGGGCTGCGCAACCTCTATAAGTTGATCTCTCTGTCCCAGCTGGAGCACTTCAAACGCTATCCCATCATGCCAAAGTCCCTCATCAACGAGAACCGAGAGGGCCTCATCATCGGCTCGGCCTGCGAGGCGGGAGAATTGTTCCAGGCAGTGGTGGATGGGAAAGACTGGGAGGAACTCAAGCGTATTGCCTCCTGGTACGATTATTTGGAGATCCAGCCCTTGTGCAACAATATGTTTATGCTCCGCAAAGGGATCGTAAAAAATGAGGAGGAACTGCGGGATTTTAACCGCACCATTGTTCGCTTGGGAGAGGAGATGGGCAAGCCGGTGTGCGCCACCGGGGATGTTCACTTCCTGGATCCGGAGGATGAGGTCTACCGGCATATCCTGTTGGCCTCCAAGGGCTTTGAAGATGCGGACGAGTCCTTGCCTATCTACTTCAAGACCACCGAAGAGATGCTCCAGGAGTTTTCCTATCTGGGGAAGGAGAAGGCCCGAGAGGTGGTAGTGACCAATACCAACCTGATTGCCGACTGGTGCGACCCAATCGACCCGCTGCCCCAGGGACTGTTTGCACCTAAATTGGAGGATTCCGATGGAGAACTGAAGCGGCTAGTGTGGGGGAAAGCCCATGAACTTTATGGAGAAAATCCCCCCAAGATCGTCACCGACCGAATCGAGGTAGAACTGGGCGACATCATCCGGTGTAAATACGATGTGATCTATATGTCTGCTCAGAAGCTGGTGCAGAACTCCTTGGAGCACGGATACCTGGTGGGCTCCCGAGGCTCGGTGGGCTCCTCCCTGGTGGCTTTCATGTCCGGCATCACCGAGGTGAATTCGCTCCCCGCTCACTACCGTTGCCCAAAGTGCAAGCACTCCGACTTCGACTATGCCAGGGATCCCGCCCACCCTTACGGCTGCGGGGCGGATATGCCGGATGCGGTGTGTCCTGTGTGCGGCACAAAGTATGTGAAGGACGGCTTCAACATCCCCTTTGAGACCTTTTTGGGTTTCGGAGGCGACAAGGTGCCCGACATCGATCTGAACTTCTCCGGTGAGTACCAGGCCAACGCTCACCGCTACACTTTTGAACTGTTCGGCCAGACCCATGTGTTCCGGGCAGGTACCATCGGGGCGGTGGCGGAAAAGACGGCCTTCGGCTATGTAAAAAAGTATCTGGATGAGCGGGGACGGATTGTTTCAAAGGCGGAGGAGAACCGCCTGGCCATCGGCTGCACAGGGGTCAAGCGCACCACCGGCCAGCACCCCGGCGGCATGGTGGTCATCCCCCAGGACAAGGAGATCTATGACTTCTGTCCCGTCCAGCATCCTGCAGATGACCCTAATACTGACATCGTTACCACTCACTTCGAGTACCACTCCATGGAGAGCAATCTGCTGAAGCTGGATATGCTGGGCCACGATGATCCCACCATGATTCGGATGCTGGAGGACCTGACTGGGGTGAATGCCCGGACGGATATTCCATTGGACGACCGGGATACCATGTCCATCTTCCAGTCCTCCAAGGTGCTGGGCTATGAGAATGACAAGATTCTGGGGCCTACCGGCGGAACCGCCATCCCAGAGTTCGGTACCACCTTCGTTCGGGGAATGCTGGAGGATACCCAGCCCGACCAGTTCGATATTCTGGTGCGTCTGTCCGGTTTTTCCCACGGAACCGATGTGTGGCTGGGCAACGCCAAGGATCTGATCACATCAGGGACTGCAAAGGTTAGCGAGGCCATCGGCTGCCGGGACGACATCATGCTGTTCCTCATCTCCAAGGGGATGGAGCCCAAGCGTTCCTTCAAGATCATGGAGGCGGTGCGAAAGGGCAGGGGACTGCCCGAGGGGGCGGAGGACGAGATGCGGGAGCACGGGGTGCCCGACTGGTACATTGGCTCCTGTAAAAAGATCGCCTATCTGTTCCCGAAGGCCCACGCCGTGGCTTATGTGATGATGGCCTTCCGGATCGCCTGGTTCAAGGTCCACCGCCCGCTGGCCTTTTACGCCGCCTACTTCTCCATCCGCGCCAAGGCCTTTGACGAGGCATTCATGTGCCGGGGGATGGATGTGTGCCAGCGGAAAATGCGGGAGATCGTGGCCAAGGACAAGGAGGCCTCCGCAGTGGAGCAGGATATGCTCACCACCCTGGAGGTCTGCTATGAGTTCTACCTCCGCGGCTTCACCTTTGACCGGATGGATCTGTACAAATCGGAGGCCATCAACTTCTCTATGGATGAGGAGCGGGGCACGCTGCGTCCCCCCTTTGTATCTGTGGCTGGACTTGGCGACACAGCGGCCATCTCTCTGGCGGAGCAGGTGAAGGGAAAACGCTTTATTTCCATCGAGGAGGTTGCGGCCGCCTGCCCCAAGGTGTCCAAGACCCACATTGATAAGCTGACAGAGGCCGGGGCATTTGGAGATATGCCTGCCACCAGCCAGATGGACTTGTTTTCCATGCTTGGCTGATCTGTCTTTAAAACGGCCACCGGAAGGCGGCCGTTTGTACTTGTCAGTGCCATGAGATTTGAATGTGTCTCGTATCTTTTCACGTTCTGGTACATAGAAATAGCGGGAAAGGGTGATGGTATGTCAGGAAAGGGGATTCGGGAGGGGCTGCTGGAGCGGACAGCAGAACTGTTGGACCTGCCGGCCGATGCGGTGGCCGGGGTGCCGCGGCTGGAACTGGTAGGGACCCGGGAATTGCGGATGGAGAACCACAAGGGAATCCTGGCTTATGGGACGGATGAGATCCACATTAGCGGAGGCTCCTATATTGTCAAAGTGACAGGAGAGGACCTGGAGCTGCGTGCCATGACCGGACTGGAGTTGCTCATCACCGGGCACATTACCGGCGTTCAGCTGGCATAGGAGCGGTGAGATGAAACACGCGGTCAACTATCTGCGGGGGACGGCGACTCTGACGGCGCAGGGGCTGTTCCCGGAGCGTCTGCTGAACCTGTGTGCCCAGGAGGGAGTAGCCTGCTGGGCTCTGGAGTGGGTGGACAGCCACACCATGCGACTGACCACCTACCGCCGAAATCTGCCATCGCTGCGCCGCTTGGCTCAACGGGTGGGCTGCGAGGTGGAGGTAGAGGGGACCCGGGGGCTGCCGGACTTTCTGTCCCGTTTCCGGCGGCGGTATGCCTTCCTCATCGGGCTGGCCTTCGCCCTGCTGGCGGTGAGCGTTCTGTCCCGGTTCATCCTGACTGTGGAGGTAGTGGGCAGCGAAAAGGTGCCCACCGCCCAGATCCTGTCGGAGTTGCGGCGGTATGGGGTGCGGCCGGGGGCATACGGCCCCGGTCTGGATCGTAAGACCATTGCTCAGCAGGCTCTGCGTGGGTTGGAGGGGCTGTCTTGGATGTCCATCAACCTGTATGGTACCCGGCTGGAGGTGGTGGTCCGGGACGCAGTGGAGCCACCGGAACTGGCTGGGGAGGATGGATATTATGACATTGTGGCGGAGACGGATGGGCTGATCACCCAGGTGGAGCCCATGGCGGGAGAGGCCGCGGTGCAGGAGGGGGACACGGTGGCGGAGGGAGAGGTGCTGATCTCCGGGGTGATCACTATGGAGCCGCCCAAGTACAGCGATCTCCCAGTGCGTACCTATCAGACCCATGCAAAGGGCAAAGTCTATGCCCGTACCTGGAGGACGATATCTGCCGCTATCCCCGTCCAGGCGGAGGTGAAGCGGCACACCGGGGAGGAGCGTAACCTATGGTCATTGAGCTGTTTTGGGAAGCGGCTGGATTTTTATAAAAACAGTAGCATTCCCTGGCCGTTGTATGATAGAATAACCACGGTACACCAGCTGACCCTTCCGGGTGGGCGGGGCCTGCCCCTGATGCTGCGGGGGGAGCGCTGCCGCGCCTATGAGAAAGAGACGGTCTCCATCGACCTGGAAGCGGCCCGGACTATGCTGGAGGAGCGCCTGCTGCTCCGGCTGGGGGAGACGGTCGGAGGGGATGGACAGGTGCTGTCCACCCAGTATTCGGCGCGGGTCCGTGGCGGGATGCTGGAGGTGACCCTGACCGCGGAGTGCCGGGAGGAGATCGGAATGGAGCTCCCCGGCGGCCGCGAGATCCCGGGGGAGACCCCGGTGGAGTAGGAGAAGGTACACCCATGACAGAACAGAGCATCAGCCTGGAGCGTCTGGAGGACACCATCAGTGTCTTTGGCTCCTTTGACGAGAATATCCGATTGATCGAAGCGGAGCTGGGGGTCTCGGTGGTGAACCGGGACGCGCAGCTGAAAATTGCCGGGGAGGACCCGGAAAAGGTGATGTATGCCGCCCGGGTCATTGAAAATCTGATGACCCTGGCCTCCCGGGGGGAGTCCATCGGGGAACAAAATGTCCGTTATGTCCTCCAGCTAGTCCGGGAGGGCCGGGAGGAGCAGATCCACCACCTGGCGGCCGATGTACTGTGCATTACGGCCAAGGGCAAGCCTATTAAGGCCAAGACCCTGGGGCAGAAGAAGTATATCGAGGCCATTCAGAAAAATGTAGTTACGCTGGGGATCGGTCCGGCCGGCACCGGTAAGACCTATCTGGCGGTGGCGGCCGCGGTGGCCGCCTTCCGGGAGAAGCAGGTCAACCGCATCATCCTTACCCGCCCCGCGGTGGAGGCGGGGGAGCGGCTGGGCTTCCTGCCGGGGGATCTCCAGTCCAAGGTGGACCCCTATCTTCGGCCTTTGTACGACGCCCTGTTCGATATGCTGGGCCCAGAAACCTATCAGAAGTATCTGGAGCGGGGCAATATCGAGGTTGCGCCCCTGGCCTATATGCGCGGCCGGACACTGGACGACAGCTTCATTATTCTGGACGAGGCGCAGAACACCAGTCGGGAGCAGATGAAGATGTTCCTGACCCGCCTGGGCTTTGGCTCCAAGATCGTCATCACCGGCGACATTACCCAGATCGACCTGCCTGCGGATAAGGTGTCCGGCCTGCGGGAGGCCATGCGGGTGCTGAAAGGGGTGGAGGACATCGCGATCTGCCGCCTGGGAGAGAGCGATGTGGTCCGCCACGCCCTGGTCCAGCGGATTATCAAGGCCTATGAGGTGGACGAGGACTGGAAGGGCGGCGGCAAGAAGGAGCGCAGGGGCTGAGCTGCGGCAGACCCATGACAGACATAGAGAAAGGGAGTGCTTGGATGGATCACACCATTATCTTCGAGACCGAGGTGGAGTGCCCTCCGGAGACTGAGGCCCTGCTGGACAAGGTGATCTCCGCCGCATTGGAGGCGGAGGGGGTCACGCTGCCCTGTGAGATCAGTGTGCTTCTCACCGACGACGCAGGCATCCACCAGATCAACCGGGAGATGCGGGAGGTGGACCGGCCCACCGATGTGCTCTCCTTCCCCATGTTTGATCTGGAGCCCGGACAGCACCCGGAGGAGGGGGAGGAGGACCCGGAGACCGGTCTGGTCCCCCTGGGGGATATGTGCATCTCCCTGGAGCGGGCGGCGGCCCAGGCGGAGGAGTTCGGCCACAGTGTGGAGCGGGAGCTGAGCTATCTCACCGTCCACTCGGTGCTCCATCTGCTGGGCTATGACCACCTGGACGAGGGCCCCATGAAGGCCCAGATGCGGGCCAGGGAGGAGGCCATCCTGGGGGGGTTGGGGATCACCCGTGAGACAGAACAGGAGAGACAGCCATGAGAGAGCAGCCCTATCTGCGGCTTGTGCCGCTGGAGGAAGAGGAGGAGCCGGCAGAGATCGGGGTGGAGTGCACCGCCAAGGATCTGGCCATAATCTCCGCCGCCCTGTGCGCCGCCGCGGCCGCCTTCTGGTGGGTGTGGCGGAAGCTGACCAGGTGACAGATATTTGCAGGGCCCCACGGAGACGGACGGACCATGCAGGTTTGATCCGCAGGGGCGCACAATGTGCGCCCGCCGGTTCAAGGGGCAGCTTCGAGGAAAGCGGGCGTACGCTGTGCGCCCCCACAAAAGAGAATGTAAGGTTACACACGACTGAGGGAGGAAAATGCTCGCATCCCCTGAATACAAGAAAGTGAGGATCATCTTATGACAATCAAAAAATCCGGCATCATCACCCTGTGCGGCCGGCCCAATGTGGGCAAGTCCACTCTGACCAACGCCCTGGTGGGAGAGAAGGTGGCCATCGTCACCAACAAGCCACAGACCACCCGTAGCCGGATCTGTGCCATCCTGAACCGGGGGGAGAGCCAGTTCGTCTTTGTGGACACCCCCGGTCTGCACCGGGCCCGCACCCGCCTGGGGGACTACATGGTCAACGTGGTGAAGGAGAGCGTGGCCGACGTGGACGGCGTGCTGCTTCTGGTGGAGCCCATCCCCAACATCGGCGACCCGGAGCGGGAGCTGATCGCCCGGATCAAGAGCCTGGGGTGCCCCTCGGTGCTGGTCATCAATAAGGTGGACACCCTGGAGCACAAGGAGAAGCTGCTGGAGGTCATCCAGGTCTATGGACAGGCCCACGACTTCACCGCCGTGGTGCCCATCTCCGCCAAGAGCGGCGAGGGTGTGGAGGAACTGCTGGGCGTGCTGGAGGGCTTCCTTCCGGAGGGGCCCCAGCTGTTCCCCGAGGACATGGTCACCGACCAGCCGGAGCGGCAGATCATGGCGGAGATTTTAAGGGAGAAGCTGCTGCTGTGCCTGGACAAGGAGATCCCCCACGGAACGGCGGTGGAGATCACCAAATTCTCCGAGCGGGATGACGAGGTCATCGAGATCGACGCCACCATCTACTGTGAGAAGAACAGCCACAAAGGCATTATCATCGGCAAAGGAGGCTCCATGCTGAAAAAGGTGTCCACCCTGGCCCGGCAGGATATGGAGCGGTTCATGGGTACTAAGGTGTATCTCCAAACCTGGGTGAAGGTCAAAGAAAATTGGCGGGATAACCCTTCGGCGATCCAGAATTTCGGCTACCGCAGGGAGTAACTGAGAGGCGGTATCTGACGAGCCAAATTTCTTT
>ENA-ORUF01000729-ORUF01000729.1-human-gut-metagenome-genome-assembly--contig:-NODE-729-length-41801-cov-2.803598_pt1 | contig 41801 bp, 43 predicted proteins | sample MGYA00242077_ERZ509203 | MGnify/ENA primary metagenome ERZ509203 (study PRJEB26280, sample SAMEA2338834) | human gut metagenome | biome: human gut; feature: human-associated habitat; material: faeces... | reverse complement strand
CTGCCATTAGACGACATCCCAGTGGCATCACGCAGCAACCCGCGTGCGACCAAATATATTACGGCAGCTTGTTCCCACGCGCAAGAGGATTTTTGCATTTGTTTGAAATATGGACCTCTTGCGTGTGTGAGAATTGCGGAGCTACGGCCGGTGCCTCGCCGTATTGGATGTTACTGCGGGGGATAGCATACCTTGCAAGCGGTGTATCCTCTGCTCTTTGCGCTGGACAGAGAGATGGAATGATCCCCCAGCTAGGATAAACGCTTGATTGGCATGGTAGGCAATGTGTTGATTCCGCTAGAAATCGCTGCTCCATATCAAGGGATTTCTGAGAATAGCTTTCTGAGATCTTTAGTAATCTGAAGCTTATTCAGCTCGTCTACACTTGTTTCATCAATTCGTTGGACTCCGGTAGAAAGCCAGCTATTTTTATTAGTTCTTTGATGCGTGTTGTCTTCGAAAATAGTTTCAAGCTCGCCCGTGGAAAGGATTAACAGGCCTGAATTCGATATGAGATGTTCGCGGTGGCGGTCAAAATTACGCACAGCTTCTCTAAAGATCTCTGGGCACGATTTACAACAGGGGAGGACGTTATGGTACAGGGTGCGCTTTGCCCGCTTCTTATCCTCGTCGTCAGTAATCGTGACATCTACGCATTTATCGGTGACATTATTTATTATCTTGACGGGGGTATGCAATCTGTTGAAGTCAGTTCTTTTGGTTTCCAGTAGCTTTTGCTCGAGTACCTTAACTACAGCTTTCAGCTTTTCATAGTTGTTTATGAGGTCCAGATCGACTATTGCATTACAAGGAGTGCCGATTGAGTTACAGAACTTTGCTAGATGCTGCATAAGATCTTTGCTATATGTGGGGATGAACAGTGCGTCTTTCGTATCGATTCCAACCTTCTCAATCAGCTGCTGGTAGACAATCCTATCAGCGTCTGATTCGACAAGTGTGATCCTGTCTGCGAATAAGGCATCAAGTGCCCTGGAGTGCGAGAGCTTTGGGTCATGTAAAAAACTATATAAGCTTTCGCCTGTGATTATCCTTGCAGAATCCCCCTCGTCACTCGCCTCTTTACCATTGAGCTTAATTAAGGAGATGTCGTTCTGGTTGCTTTTACTGAGGGAAGAAGCGAGACCTTCGATAAGAGTTGAGCTATGTGTTGCGACGAATAATTGCGTATCTGGGCAAATCGATTCGCCAATTATTTTTCCGAGATTGTATGTTTGGGCTGGATGGAGATAGGTCTCCGGCTCATCTATGAGGACAATGGGGCGATTGCCTATTTTTAGCGAGATATACGTTGCGACAAAACCTTTGAGTCCATCGCCTGCATCTTTAAGCGGAGAGCCATCAAACAGCTCACCCAGTTTCGAGCCGTCGTTTCGCTTGCTCTCCCTGTAGTTATCGAAGGTCGATCCTGTTCTAAACTGTGCTATCTCGCTAGAATCTATGTCGAGGGCAACGTCCAATCCGAACAATCGCTTGGTTGCTTCTGCGAGGTCGGCTTGGAGCTCGTAGTTATATTGAACTGTGGACAATAGATTAGTTTGGGGGTCCTTCAGGCCGTAGCGCTTTTCTCCATATGCGAGCAGGGGGCGTTCCGTAGTCCCGCTATAACTAACAAATGAGGCGCCAATGTAGGGTAGAAGGCTAGATAGACCAAATTCGCTGATTTGACTACAGGCAAATGGGTGCCATTCGATGCTGGTACTTAATGTACTCGAGTAGTTACGAGATGTGATGTAACCATTTGCATCAATGCTGATTTCTGGAGGACAGTAGTCGCGGTTTTTATAGCCTTGTGATGTTGTAATCATTCTTTTATCGATTAAATAAGCGTCGTTAAGCTCCTCATAAGAGCCGGGTTCTGAGAACCTGATTGATTGGCAGAGCATTTTTTCGATAAGCTCTGCGCCGTCTTTTCTTGGATAGACGGCATCGCGTATCTCTTTGAGTAAATGGCTTTTGCCTGAGTTGTTCGGGCCAACGATTACGTTTAGTGCTGTCGGACGAAATCCCTTGGGTTTTTCTACGCCATTTTTCAGTTTGATCATTTCAATCTTGAATTGGTAGCTCATGTCGGCGCTCCTCCAACAGGGGGAAGTAAATCAATGTAATTATATTGTCTCCTGGATGCTGAATGGCGAGCGGTCAGGCCATATTGGGGTCCGATTGGTTGCGTTCGGGCGGACTGGAGGGCGGTGAAAGCTAAACTGCTGCTCCACGTCAGATACGTTTGCTAGAGGAAAAACGTCTGATGCCAAGAAGTTCCTCCAGCCACTACAAACGCGTGAAAAGGTGGGCAATATTCCACTTATTGTTGAGTTTTTTCAACATATGTTCAGGTTCGGCTCTCTTATTGGAGACGAGATGGAAACGCCTTGTTAGCATCCGTTTGTTAGAGATGGCGGAAGCACATCAAGGCATTCTCCAATTACATCAAAAGAGAGTCCGGAGATTGGACGTTTCTTCCCTCGCCATTGCGCGTTCCTCATTCCATGAACTCGGCGTAGTCAATACGGTAATTATTGTTGATGTACCGTCAACTTTGGGATGCTGGTCATCCTATAACATTCCCATTCTATGGCGTTGGTCCTACTGAGATTCTTTATCATCGGCGCTGCACGGTCCTAGAAATTGGCGTGCGATTCTACTTGGGATTTGATTCAGATTATTTCACTGCTTTTGCAGTTACATACAGCTAAACCGCATTGCCTGTTAGCGTGCATGGCAAGGGCTCTTGGTTTTCCGTCCGGCGAAGCTCAGCTGTAGGATCAAGCGTATATCCCTAACCTTCGTGCATGAAGAAGTCTGATAGTACGGGTCTCCCGTGAGCAATTATTGTCCGTACTAAATGGGACAATTATTTCATCTGACGCTACGACAAGAAAGGCGCGCATGAAACGGCTTGATTTGGAACCAACAAAAGACGCATTGCTGGAATCGCTGCAGCTTGATTCTGCGGGCAGAAACCAGGACGCAATTGATTTCATTAAGATGCTGGCGGAAACTGAGGGGCCTTATTCTTACATGATTGATGCCACATGGGGAGACGGCAAGACGTTTTTTGTTAAGTCGATTGAGCTAATTCTTGAAGCCCTCAATCCACGAATTGAAGGGACGAGTATCGATGAAATTGGCTCTGGCTTTGCTCTTGATGAGCTGAAAGAATCTGGGGCTGCATTTCTCCCGTTCTATTTCAATGCATGGAGCAATGACTTTGTGGATGATCCCATCACTGCACTTTTCGCGAGCATGGCGGTGGAATTCGAGCGGAAGGATCTACTTCGAGTTGCAAAACTTAAAGAAGGAATTGCTTCTATTGTAGATGCAGCTCTCTCGTTGACAGGGATTCCACTCGGCGTTGCGGGCATTGCAAAAGCCTTTACCAGCGAGTCCGTTATTCCCGCATTTAAGGGCAGGGCAGAGTTACGCTCTCAAATTAACGCCTTGTGTGATGACTCCATCGAGGAGGTTGCGGATAAGCTAGTTATTTTTATCGATGAGCTCGATCGTTGCCGGCCGGATTTCGCTGTTCGGCTTCTCGAACAAACCAAGAATTTATTTTCCAGCTCAAACATCATCTTAGTTTTCGCTGCAGATTCCGCTCAGCTTGCGAAGGCGGTTGCTGGTATGTATGGAGCCGGCTTTGATTCCATGCGTTTCTTAGAGCGGTTTTTCGACGAACGGGTGACAATGAGTCCTGTTGACAGCTACTCATTTACTCATGATGGTCGGTCGCTTGCTTCGGGAAATCGATTCGATAAGCTCGTTTCAGAGATATATGCGAGCAGAGAATTTACAATCCGTGATTCATTGCGCATTAAGCGAAAGCTCGACAGTGCTCGGAGCTATTGTCTCAATAGTTCGGCTGAGGATTTGGCCCACCTCGTGGCTCACTGTACGGTGCTTCCGATGCTTGTTTTTATCGAACAGACGGACATCGCTTTGTTCCGGTCGATAACTTCCGGTGCAGATGTTGACGCTTTATTCAAGTATGGCAAAGCGTATCCTGCTTTCATTAATAACATCAAGGATGCAATCGAGCGCTCGAGGCGAAGTTTCCACATGAATGAGGAGCCTAGCTTATCAATGGATGATTGTGAGGACTACATGCACAATTTATGTATAGTAATTTATGGCGGAAACAGAAGCTACTCTGAGCGTTTTGAAGCTGAAGAGCGAGTCGGAGTTAATACGGCTTTTAATAAAAGGGCGTTTGTGCGGCTGAAATTTGATTAACCACGTGCAATCAGCAATACGCGAGTGGGTTGCCGCTGCGTATTGGAAAGTCCAAAAGTATGAATGACGGGAGGCTTAGCGCGGGATAATGGGCTTGGGCTAAGCCTCTTCTTTATACTATTGACGTTTTGATGCTAACGGTAAGATGCTTACAAGGGCTGTCGACGCTTCTTCGTCAAGCAATTCTCTCGTCCCGTTCAGGCTCGGGAAGGTGCCGAAATCTATTCGCCTCTCATCCCTGCAAAGAGCCTCTCTGATGTGGCTGATGTGGCAACACCTTTTTTGGACAGGCCTACGAGAGGATCAGGCCCGCCTCCCTGAACCCGACGGGCGTCATTTAGCCCAGCGTCGAGTGCAGCCTGCAGTTGTTGTACCAGTTCACCCAATCGAAGAGCTCCGTCCTGAGCCGCTCCTCCGAGGCGAAGGCCCTGCCGCGTACCAGCTCCCGCTTGAGCACCCTGTTTGCCGACTCCACCACGGCGTTGTCGTAGGGGTTGCCGGGGCGCGACACCGATCTCTCGATGCCGAACGCCGAGAGCAGCGCGTCGATCTCCCCGTTGCAGAACTCCGACCCCCTGTCGCTGTGGAAGACCTCGATGTCGGTGAGCGGGAACGCCACGTTTGAGAAGGCCGCCTTCACGAGGCGCGCGTCCTTGCGCCGCCCGCACGAGCAGCCGACTATCTCGCGGTTGTAGAGATCGACGAGCAGGCACACGTAGCACCACGAGCCGCCGGCGCGCACGTAGGTGAGGTCGGACGCGACGTGGGTGCGCGGCGCGTGGCCGTCGAAGGACCTCGCCAGGACGTTCTCCGCCGAAGGCGGCTGGACGGGGCGGTCGCCGCCTTTCGGTGCGCGGCCCGAGTAGGAGCTCGAGAGGCCGTTCTCCCTCATGATCCGGCATATCCTCCGCCTCGACGCGACGATGCCGGACCTCTCGAGGGCGACCTTCAGCCTCCGGGCCCCGTACCCGCCGCGCGACCCCTCGAAGGCCCCGAGCACGTCGGGCTCGATCGGGTCGGGCGCCTTCGGGCGCGGCGGGTGCGCGAGCATGCGGTAGTACGTCGAGCGGGGCACGCCCAGGATCCTGCACTGCGCTGATACCGGGTAGCGGCGGGCGTTGGCTGCTATCACCGTCACTTTCGTGCGAATATCGGCGCCGCTTGTTTTAGGACATCGACCTCCATCCCGAGCCGGGCGTTCTCCCGCTCGAGCTCGATGAGGCGGTTCTGCTCGGGCGTCCGGTTGTCCGCGGCGGCGGTGGAGCCGCATGCGTGGACGCGGCGGATCCAGCGGTCGAGCGTGGACTTACCGAGGTCGTACTCGCGCATCACCTCGGCGCGGGGCTTGCCGGAGTCCACCAGCGCGACTATCTGCCTCCTGAACTCCTCGGTGAACTGCCTGGGGTGCTTCGGATCCCGCACGGGGCCTCCCTTCCTCGAAAGGCCCTCAGGCTCTCATCAGACTGTCCAAATAAGTATAGCCACATCACCCGAGGGCTGCGTGCACCACAGCGACCACGGCTCGCAGTACGCCTCGCTCCTGCTCGGCAGGACGATGCGGGGGGCCGGGATCGAGCCGTCGATGGGGTCGATAGCGTCGCCCTGGGACAACGCCGCCATGGAGTCGCTCATGGGCGCCATCAAGGCCGGGTGCGTGCACGCGCGCACCTTCGAGAGCCGCGAGCGCGCGGCCCTCGAGACCCTCGAGTACATCGAGTGCTTCTACAACAGGGCAAGGACCCACTCGGCGCTGGGATACCTCGGCCCCGAGGAGTTCGAGCGGGCCAACCGGCCCGAGGACGATCGCCGCCTGAAGGCGGCGTAGGGGTGTAAACGAAATCGGGGTAGATTCAGATTCAGATTCATTTTGCGAGCTCAGGACCCCTTCCATATCCGGGTCAACGGGCTAGCCTTGTTCTCGAAAGGCGAGGGAAAGCGAGGCCCCATGTCAGACAGGTTCGAGCGCTTCGAGAGCCTCCCCGAAGACCGCAGGCGCGCGATTGTGGACGCTGCTTCCGAGGTGTTCGGCGACGAGGACTACGCCCGCGCATCCACGGCGGTTATAGCCAGGCGCGCCGGCGTGTCGAAAAGCCAGCTCTTCTTCTATTTCAAGAACAAACGCGATCTATATCTCTATGTGCTCACAGCGCTCACGAGGCGCGTCGCTGATGCGGTGGTCGATGATCGCTGGTACCAGATTGACGACTTCTTCGAGATTATGCGTCACGCCGTGACGCAGAAGGCCGGACTCGTGGGATCGAGCCCGCGCATCATGAACTTCTTCGTTCGCGCGTTCTACCTTGGCCATCGGGACGTCTCGGGGGTGCTCGATGCGTTCATGACGGACGCGGTGCCCGCTATGGTGCAGACCTATCTGGGCCACGTGCGCTGGGATCGGGTCCGAGAGGACGTTGATCCCATGCGCGTGGTGCGCATGCTCGTGTGGTGCGGCGACGGCTACCTGCACGAGCAGCTGCGTGGAGGAGGGGAGCTCGACATGGAGGCAATGCTTTCAGAGTTTCTCGTCTGGCTCGACTGGCTCAAGAGGGCTACGTACAAGGAGGAGTATCTGTGATGGTGAACGCCTCAGCGCCTGCGATCTGCGCGCGCGGACTCACAAAGGACTATGGGCGGGGCCGCGGCGTCTTCGACGTCAACCTTGAGGTGGCCGCGGGAGAAGTGCTCGGCTTCCTCGGCCCCAACGGGGCCGGGAAGACGGTGACGATGCGCCATCTCATGGGGTTCATCAAACCGCAGAAAGGAACGGTCGAGATTCTCGGGCACGATTGCTTCCGGGAGCGGCCGAGAGTGCAGGCGCGCCTGGGTTACCTGCCTGGTGAGAACGTCTGCATGAAGGAGATGACTGCGCGTTCCTTCCTTGACCTCATGGCGGGGATGCGGGGTCTGCGCGACCGTTCCCGGATGCGTGAGCTCGTCGATGCCTTCGACTTGGACCTCGGGGCGCGAATCGGCGGGATGTCCAAGGGCAACAGGCAGAAGGTTGCGATTGTGGCTGCGTTCATGGCACGCCCGGACGTGCTTCTGCTCGACGAGCCCACGAGCGGCCTCGATCCGCTCATGCAGGAGCGCTTCCTCGACCTGGTCGAGGAGGAACGTACTCGTGGCGTCGCGATCTTGCTTTCATCGCACATCTTCGAGGAAGTGGGGCGTGCATGCGATCGCGTGGCGTTCATACGCGCGGGGCGGGTTGCTATGACCTGCACTATGGACGAGGTCCGCTCGATGCGCAGCCGCGGCTACACGATCGAGTTCTCGAGTGCACGAGAGCGCTCGCGCTGGGAACTCGCCCATGGGAATGAGCCTGCAAAGGGGGAGGCCCGCGGCGTCGAGCTCCGCGATGTGCGCGACGTGAACGCGCTCATCCGGGAGCTTTCCTCCTACGATGTAGCCTCGGTCACGTCCCGCGAGCAGACGCTCGAGGAGCTGTTCCTTCATCTGTACGAGGGCGACGAGCCCTCAGGACAAAGGTAGGAGGCCACGATGATCCTTCCTCTCTTCAAGCACGAGCTTCGGTTCTGCCTGTTCCCGACCTTCATCATTGCTGCGGTGGTAATCCTTTATACCTGCGTCATCATCGGTATGTACGACCCCGAGCTCGGCGAGTCGCTCGCCCTCATGCGCGATGCCATGCCCGAGCTCTTCGCCGCCTTCGGCATGGCCGACCAGGGGACGACGCTTTTGGAGTTCGTCGTTAACTACCTGTACGGCTTTCTGCTCGTGGTGCTTCCCCTCGTCCTTGTGGCGGTGCTCGCCAGCCGGCTCGTGGTTCGGCACATCGAACGCGGCAGCATTTCCTACCTGCTCGCGCAGCCCATTGGCCGCACGAGGCTCATGCTCTCGCAGGCGGGTGTTCTCGCTTTCTGCCTCGTGCTTCTCATGGTAGTGCTGACTGCGTTTGAACTGGTTGCCGCCCGGGCCATGTTCCCCGGCGAGCTCGCCGTCTCCGACCTCGTCGCTGTCAATGCGGCGATGTTTTGCCTGTGGCTGTTTCTCTCCGGCGCGTGCTGGGCGGGCGCCTGTGCGCTACCGAATGTCACGGCAGCACGATGGGCGGGTGTCGCTCTGTGCTCGCTTTTCGTCCTTGTACAGATGCTCTCGGGGGTGGGGGACGAGCTCTCCTGGCTCGCCGACGTCACGCCTCTTGCGCTGTTCGATCCGCTCGGAGTGGCCTCGGGGGAAACAGGCGCTCTCGCAGGTGCTGCCGCGCTTGGCATCTCGGGCGCTGCGCTCTTCGCTCTGGGGACCGCCGCCTTCTCGCGACGCGACCTGAGCATGTAGGGGCCCTCCCGAGGGCCTGCCGGCCGATGCCGTCGAGCCAACGCGCCTGCCTTGCAGGAGCGACCGACCGTTCGCGTTCACACCCTCGAAACACAGAGCGCGTACATTAGGCCTTTAGGCCTTGTTGCCTGTGAGCTATAGCCCAGAGACTTGCCGAGGGGAAATCCATGCTTGACCAGATTATGTCCATGCTGGCCGCACTGAATAACAACGTGCTATGGGGCATTCCCATGGTCGTGCTGATGATCGGGACGGGAGTGTTCCTGCTCATCGTTACCAGGGGCGTCGTCTTCACGCGTTTCAACGTCGTGATGCGCTACACCACCAAGACGCTCTTCAACCGCCCCGACAAATCCGAGCTGGAGCATGGCGCCATCTCGCCGTTCCAAGCGGTATGCACCGCGCTTGCCGCCACGCTCGGCACCGGCAACATCGTGGGCGTGGCGCTTGCCGTGGCAACGGGCGGGCCGGGCGCTATCTTCTGGCTGTGGTTGAGCGCGCTCGCGGGCATGGTCATCAAGTACTGCGAGGTCACGTTGTCGGTGGCCTACCGCACCCGCAACGAGCGCGGCGAGATCGTGGGCGGCCCCATGTACTACATCTCGCGCGGCTTAGGCGTTTCCTGGCTCGCGGTGCTCTTTGCCATCTTCGGCTTCCTGGCATCGTTCGGCATCGGTGCGAGCGTGCAGGCTAACTCGCTTGCCACCAGCGTGAATGCGACCTTTGGCATTCCGCTTCCCGCTATCGGCGCCGTCGTGGCGGCGCTCGCCGGGCTCGTTCTCATCGGCGGCATCAAACGCATCTCGCAGATCACCGAGGTGCTGGTCCCCTTCGCCGCCGTGTTCTATCTCATCGCCGCCTTCGTGGTGCTCGTTTTCAACGCGGCCGAAATTCCAGCCGCCATCGGCATGATTTTCCGCGATGCCTTCACCGGTACGGCGGCAACGGGCGGCTTCGTGGGGGCAACGGTCATGTATGCCTGCCGCGTGGGCATGTCGCGCGGCGTGTTCACCCACGAGGCGGGCATGGGTTCGGCACCTATCGCACACGCTTCCGCCGACACCGACCATCCCGCCCGTCAGGGCCTATGGGGCACGTTCGAGGTGTTCTTCGACAGCATCGTCATGTGCACCATCACCGGGCTCGTGATCATCACTTCCGGGCTCTGGTGCGCAGACCCCATGATGTCCGAGGGCGCCATGAGCTCGGCGGCGTTCGGGCAGAGCATTCCGGGTGGTCAGTACGTGGTGACGGTGGGCCTCATGCTCTTCGCCTTCGCGACGCTCATCGCGTGGTATTACTACGGCGAGAAGTGTGTGGAGTACCTGTTCCGCGCGCGCCGGGGCGCCCGCGTGGCAATCCGCATCTACCAGGTGGCCTATGTGGCCATGGTGTTCGCGGGCTGCGTGGCGAACCTCGACGCCGTATGGGAGTTCGCCGACTGCTTCAACGGCCTCATGGCGATTCCCAACCTCATCGCGCTCATCGCACTCGCACCGGTGATCAGGCGCCTCTCGCAGGATTTCTTCCGCGATCCCGACCTGCGGCGCCCGCGCAACACGGATTATCGCGATTTGCTCACGTTCCGGGATAAATAGCATTTGGGAGCGTTGGTTTCCAGCGTGCAGCGGTGACCTCCAGGCGCCCATCGCGTGGGTTAATTGGGGACGGGTTTGTTTCATCCCCTTTTGAGTTGATTGGGGACGGGTTCGTTTCATCCCCTTCGGACGCGAGGAATGCCTGCACACCAATGGCGAGCGCCTACCGATACAGCTCCTTCAGCCCGATGAGCGCCGTGCGCTCGTCTGCCTGCGCCTCAAACCCGGAGCGCGAGAAGAACCCGTACCGGTGGCACGTGAGCCCCGTCCGCTGTACCTGCTCGATCTCGTCCTCGATCATCCGTTGTGTGATGGGTGTCGTGCGGAATTTCGCCTCGTAGAAGGAGTATCCGAGCGGGTCTTTGGTTACAACGTCGAACTCTCCGTTCGTCCTTGTCACCGGATCGTCGTAGGAATACGTGCCTATCAGGTCGAAGGGTGGCTCGCTATTACCCATGCGGTTCTGTCGTACGAGGTACTGGCGGCACACCTCCTCGAAGGCGCGGGGGACGAATTGGGTCTCAAAGTCGTCGTTCACGTAGCGGTCGTAATAGACCTCGGGGTCAAGGACGCTGCGCTGCGACAGATACCTGAAGACGTAGCGGTAGTAGAACTTGGAGAGCCCGTCGCAGATGACGTACGAGGTACGCTTCTTGTTGTTGGGATCGTTGATGGGTGAGCGTCGTTGGACAAGCTGCATCCCGATCAGCCTGTTGAGCACGTTGACCAGCGTCGCGCCGCTGGAGATGTGCGACTGGCTCAGGATGTCTCGGTAGCGGGCATGCCCGTCGGCGAGGGCGGAGAAGATCTCGTGGGCGTTGCCGATTTTCGAAATCTCGGAGAGCAGGTAGGAGGGCACCTCGTCCTCAAGCCGCGCATCCGGCTCGAGAATCAGGTGAATGAGGTTCTCCCGAACCGATGCGTTCTTGTCAATGAGGCGGTTGTAGTACGGAATGCCGCCGAACACGCTGAAGAGACGAACCTTATCCTCGCAGGAACGCTCCGGATAGAACTGCGCAGACTCGTAGTAGTCCATCGGCTGGAGGTTGATCTTGAGGTCGATGCGCCCATAGAGGGGGTTGTCTCGCTCCAGCAGGGACTTCATGACCTCTACGTACGACCCGCAGAGGATAAGCGAGAGGTGCGAGCGGTCGCGATACTCGTCGAGAAGAACCTGGAGGATGCTGTCCATTCCTTTCACGACGTCGCGGAGGTAGGGATACTCGTCGATGGCGAGCACGATCTTCTCGCCTGTCGCTCGGTCGAAGACAAAGCGCAGGGCGGCCTCGATGTCGGAGAAGGCGAGCGGCGGCATATCGAAGGCCTCCGCGATGACCTCGGAGAGGTTTTTCGTGTTGTTCTCGGTGGTGGTCTGGCGGCACTCGTAGTAGATGGTACGTGCGTCGCTTGCCTGCCGCATGGTGTGGAGGATGAGCTCGCTCTTGCCAACGCGCCGCCTGCCGTAGAGGAGTGCTGCGTTTTGGATGGGGGAGGAAAGCTGGGCCAGGAGCTTTTCCTGCTCTTTCGTGCGGCCGATGAATGTCATTTTTGCTCACCTCAGTTTACTCAAAAAAGTTGAGTCAAAATTTTTGAGTAAAGTATAACAGATTAGCTTGGTAGGGGTTGCTTGGGGACGGGTTCGTTTCATCCTCCCAGGCACGAGGATTACCGAAGCTGACGCACTCGACTCCGAGCTTGCCGTCCCCCAGGCACAGGGCGCTACGGCTTACTCCAGCTGCGCATATGCGCCGTTCAGGTAACTAACCATCGAGCTCGGCGAGCAGCTCGAGCCCTTCCTCGGCGGTAATGCAGAAATCGCCTACGTGCCGTCTGAGCGTGTCGTCGTGCGTCATGAGGAAGTTCGCATCGACGGCGTCGAGCGCGGCGAGGACGAGGTCATCTTCGAAGTCATCGTGGATGCGCTTGTAGGTGAAGGCGCCGAGCACCTCCGTGTGGCCGATAGGAGCGACGAGGGCTTTTTCGAGAACGCTGCGCACACAGCCCCAGGAAACCTCGCGCGCGGCAGCGGCGATATCGGGCGAAATGTCCTTTCCGGCACGTCGAGCGTCGAGCTTCATGAGGCTCGCCAGCTGATGCGCGAGATCCTTGAGCGAGAGCGATGGAACATAGAGCACGATGTCCTCGCGTCCGTAGGTCTTCGCTATAAACGTGCTCACCGCATGGTGATGCACGCCGCGCGCGAGGAAGTAATCAAGCCAGATGTTGGTGTCGACGAGGATCTTGATGGGGAGGAGAGCGCCTTCGCGCGGGGACTTCGTCATGCGAGCCCCCATTTCTCGAGCTGCTCGGCTGCGGCAAGCTCGCGGAGTTCGTCGTAATCGACGGCACCGTCCACGGGCTCCTCGATGCCGACCTCCTGGTAGAAGGTCGAGACGATTGCAGCGCCTTCAGACATGCGGTCGGGAGTGTCGCCGTCCGTTGCGCCGGCGGCTTGATCGCCGCGCAGCAGATGCGTCAAGGCGGGCGGGAGCGTGCCCTGCACGGTAGCGAACTCCCACAGCGCGCGCACGACCTGCGACGGCGTGTACCCAAGCTCGGCGATGACGGCGTTGCCGGATGCCTTGAGGGCGGAGTCCATACGGATGTTTATCTGTGCGGCGGCCATGGCAACCTCCTGCTATACGAACTCTGTAATAAGTATAGCAAACGGGTTGCTTGGGGACGGTTTCGTTTCATCCCCCTTGGGCGCGGGAGCGCTGTGCTGCGTTCCCGTTTCGATCTTGCAAAGCGAAGCCACGCCAAGCCCAAGATTATTCTAGATAGAATTATTCTGCGGAGAATAATCTTGATGATGTGTTCGTCGCGGAGGAGACGAATAGCTAACTCAGGGTTCAGATTTGGCAGATCAGCCTTTGCTTCGCTGGGTCCACACGATATCGTGGAGGAGGTCACTGAGCGGCGGGTCAACGTTTGCAGAATATTTCTGTCCGCTAACAAATTCGAAGGCCTACGCATGATGCGACCCTGTTATTCTAAATACAGCGAACCCGCCATGCCTCTCAACGATGCATACTTGGCGGGTGTTGTTTTTTTAAGGGGTTTGTCGATGGAATACGAGAAGCCATTCTTAACATTTGACGAACAGGCGGACTTGCTTGCGAGGCGCGGTCTCGTTTTTGATCGCGACGTCTTGATACCGCACCTCAAGGATGTTGGCTACTATCGGCTAAGTGGCTATTGGTATCCTTTCAAACAAGAGGATGACACCTTCATTCCGGATACGAAGTTTGAAACGGTTTGGAATAACTACACGTTTGACCGACAATTTCGCTTGATTGTTTTAGATGCGATTGAACGGGTCGAGATTTTCATGCGAACGCAACTCGCCTATCACCTGGCTAGCAGTCATGGGGCATTTGGATATAGGGAGAAGGCAAATCTCCCGTCTCTTCAAGGCGGCGAATATCATAAGCTCATTAATCGTTTGGCAACTAGCTACGACAGGTCGAAAGAGCAATTCGTAGAGCATTTCCGGGATAAGTATGGAGATGTGCATGATATGCCTCCATATTGGATGCTGGTTAACGTTATCGATTTTGGAACGATGCTCACCCTGTACAAGTCTGCTCCACAGACAATAAAGAAGACGATCTCCGCGGAGTTGGGTGTACCGGAGCCGATCCTAGAGTCATGGTTGATGACGTTGAATACTGTTCGCAACGCATGCGCACATCATGCGCGCTTATGGAATAAGCGTTTGGGAGTTCGGCCTAAAATACCGCGCAAGCGAAAATACCCTGAATGGCACGAACCATATGAGGTAAGTGGCGACAAGATGTTCGGGGTTCTCACCACACTGTCTTACCTGCTTGAACGGATTGCCCCAGAAACTCATTGGCGTAACCGACTGTTCGAATTGCTTGCCAGCAGATCACAAGAGGAGATGTCGGCGATGGGCTTCGCTGCAGGGTGGCGCACGTGCCCAATATGGAACAAACATGTGCCCAATGACTTGTTCGAATAGAAAGCCCGCGGCTGTGCCTCTCGGGTTCTGCTACTCAGCAGAAGTTCCAGAATGCCTTAGCGCAGCCATATCCTCCTTGCTCAAAAGCCAAAGCCGCGAGGGAGCATCTGAGATCCCGCCGGCGTCGTCGAACACCGCGAGGAAGCTGTCCAAGAGAAGGGCTCGCGTCCAACGAGGGAATTTTCGATCGGGGTTGCCGAATACCTTCTCTTGCATCACGCTGGGAGAAAGCAAAGGTTTGCCCTCTGCATACTCCTTGTAGAAGAACTCGTACTCCGGCTCTCGTCCCGTCTTGCTTTCATCGGAGAGATACTCATCTACAGCGTCAAAGAAGACCTTATCGTTGTAGAATACGCCCGCTTTCGCCGCGCCATCGCATTGGCTGAATTCCGCCGGTTCGGCGGGACGCATATACCGCGTTACGTACAGGCCGCCGTCGTCAAAGAAGATGGCGCGTCCGCATTTGTTGCAAAGCCAGATTTCCGCTTTTTCGCCGGGGGGATAGGGCAGGCGGAAGAATGTCTCGCTCTCTGCATACTCATTCATGAGGTCGTCGGAGACAAAGCGGTGGATGGTCTCGACACTGTTGCCGCGGACATCGTTGCCGCAGACGCAGCCAATATGTGCCATGCGGGCTCTTTAAAGGTGATGATGGCGTGGGTCGATCTCGCTGGCATTATCTCATGGCGTGAGGTTTGTTGCGTGTGGTGGAGCGAGTGGGGGTCGTGATTGCTGCAATACGTACGGGAAGACACTGTGAGTCGCGGGGATGTAGTAATAGATTTGTAGCTTTGAGCGGGTTGAAAGTACATAGATTAAGCTGTGTTAAAGCGAAATAGACACGCCAACAGGAGGGGTCTTCATAGATGAACAACGTGTTCAAAGAGCATACGTTTCCGAAATACAACGGCGCGGATGTCATGAAGTCTCAGATGAACGGGCTTGACGATCCAACGCTGCGTGACTTTACACTTCTCGACATGTCGGCGTTAATGAAGGATGAGTTCAAGGAGGAGTGGTTCGAGGAAGAGTTCATCCGTTCTTTTCTCAATGCCACCATGGAGCTTGCCAAGGCTGGTAGAACGGCGGTCGACAAATCCGGGATGTACGTATTCTATATGCATTCCTATGCTTTACCGGTTCTTTATCTGGCAAGACATTGCATGGAGCTATCAATTAAGAGGGCAACTCGAAAATGCGGCTTCGAGCCGAAAAAGATTCACGGACTTAAGGAGCTTTGGGATTCTCTCGTGTCGAGATTTCCAAGGCAGAGAAACCGTGAGGATAGGAGAGTAATAAAAAACATGGGCAACTTCGTTGCCGCAATAGCCTCCGTAGACAACAACGGGATAAGCCTACGATATCCAAAAAACAAATCAGGGAGCTTTACACAAGATAGGACACTTTTTGTGAACGGCGAACAAGTCGCATTATATCTTGAGATGTTCGTTAGCCAACTAGAACTAGTTGATTTTGATTCAATAAAGCAAGGCTGATTTCAACCATGGCGAGGCGCATCGGACAGCTGATGCGTTTTCACACAGTAAATCTTAGTACACGTTCCGGACTTTCTTAGTACACGTTCCGGACTTGGAGTGATGTGCTGCAGAAACTGCAAAATTTGCTCACGGTAACACCGGGCAACGCTCGGAGGTCTTATCCCAGACTTGGGTGGCAAGCAATTGCTGCCGTGGGACGCAGCTTGCTGAGTCCTATTTTACCTCGGTACACGGGGGCGCCCGCGCTGGGAAGCGCGGGCGCACAAGACGGGTGGACGCCTCTCAGATGCACCTCTCCTTTCTTTGGGACGTTGCATGTGCAACGGGAAAGGAGGTGTCGCAATGACGTTTTTGTTACCGCCGTCTGGAGGCAAACGTTCCGCCTCGCGCCAGCGGGTGCGAGTGACGAACAAGAAAATGAGGCTCGTTGTTTTTCGAGCGCTTTTCAAGTTCGTCGAGTTTCTGGGCATGGTTCTTAAGGTCTTAAATGAGGCCAGGGACTTGTTTGAAAACTAGCGGTACGGGAAATCTACCCGAACTTGAAGCATCGTCCCAGATGGGACTATCCGATATGGAGGGTGGGCATGATTGGCGAGACGCTTAGGCGGTTAAGGGGGATTTACGGTTATTCTGCAAGGGACATGAGTTCTTTACTCGGCATTTCAAGCAGCTATCTATCTGAAATAGAAAGAGGAAAGAAGGAGCCGTCGCTTGAAATCGTCGATCACTATGCCGAGATTTTTGGAATGCGCCCCTCATCTCTATTGCGCTTTTCCGAAGAGTATGATCGTGCGGAGTTCCACGAAGGGGGCCAAGAGTTTATTTCTAAGCTCATGACAAAGCTTATCGACTCATTTTAGGTGGAAAAATGAGGCCTTCAATTCCCCTCAATCAGTGCATGCTCTACAAGTGCAGGAGCAAAAAATCTCTTGCGAGATGCCTGCTGCTTGATCTTCGTCAACTCCAACGGCGTAGCGAATGGATACAATATCGAGTTCATACCGAGCAAAAGGCCTCTGGCGGATCGAGAGTTATTTACGCTCCAGCCGACGAGCTGAAGTCGGTTCAAAAGGTAATCAAGTCTCGACTTCATCGAATCGAAGTTCCTTCTTGGGTTTATTCCGGGGTTAAAGGCCGCTGCCACATTGACAACGCCAAACATCATGCGGGTAGTCGTTATTTTGTATTGTCGGATATATCCTCATTTTATGAGAACTGCACAAGAGACGCCGTTTACCGCTTTTTTCGCGATGACCTTCTCTGCTCTCCTGATGTGGCATCTTTGTTGGCTGATTTGACAACTGTGAGAAACGCAGAGGGTAAGACCGTTATTCCAACCGGCAGCCCGTGCAGTCAATTGATTGCCTACTTCTCCTATAAAGCTATGTTTTATGAGGTCGCTTCTATCGCAAATCGCTATGGCTGTAAATTCAGCCTCTATGTTGACGACCTAACCATTTCAAGCGAATTGCCAATTTCGAATCCAAATAACCTCATGAAACAACTTGCTAAATCCCTAAGAGCGTATGGGCACAGGGTCAAATGGGCAAAGACCGGGTACTTCGGAAAAGATCAGTTTAAGCTTGTCACGGGGGTCGCGATAGATTCTCATGGAGGGTTGAACGTTCCGAATCATTTGGGCGAGGCCGTAGTCACTGGTCTAAAGGAGACTCTTGCGGGCGATAGAAGTGAAATCGCACCAACGCTGGGACGCATTGGCGCTGCTAGGCAAATTGACGGAAGGGTTTTCCCAGAAGCAAAGCGTCTTATTGAGAACGCGCAGCGCCGCTTTTAAGGGAAGCTTAATTCTTTGGCATTGACAGCAAAGCCTCGGTGCCCGGTAGTGCTATAGTCCGAGTCCTTTTGCCATGCGGTAATACAAATTGTTCACGACATGATTCATTGGGGCTGTTTTTGGATTGGATGTGCGTCAATGCCGACTCTCAACTGGATGGGCTAGGAGAAGGTGGTCAACCACCATCGCGACGTCCCGTATCGTGTGCTCGAGCGCGTACCTGAGAAGGGTGTGCTCGATAGCCATGGCTCGGACTGCAGGAATATGATCATCCACGGCGATAACCTCGAGGCACTAAAGGCACTGTTGCCCGAGTACGAGGGCAAGGTTGATTGTATCTACATCGATCCGCCGTACAACACCGGCGAGGAAAAGTGGATCTACAATGACAACGTGAACGATCCTCGTATTAGGAAATGGCTCGGCCAGGTTGTGGGCAAGGAGGGTGAGGACTTCTCCCGCCACGACAAGTGGCTATGTATGATGTACCCAAGGATCCAGCTTCTGAGGAGAATGCTGTCACCCACCGGTCTCATCTTCATCAGCATTGACGATAACGAGCAGGCAAATCTGAAGAGTATATGCGATGAGATTTTTTGCGCTAATAACTTTCAGGGGTGTATTCACTGGCGCCGACGGCATAATCAGCCCAACGATAAGACCAAGCTGATTGGTTTGGTTGCGGAGTACATCCTGTGCTACTCAAAGTCTAAAGAGGCTCTCAAACAACTCATGAAATCCGAGAGCTACGGTAAGGTGGAAGTTACCGGTAAGTTCTCAAATCCAGATAATGACCCTCGTGGAGATTGGGCGTCAAAGCCTTGGAAAGCCGCCACGGGACAGGGCGGTACAGCATATGAAATTGTGGCGCCGGATGGCACCACGTTCAATGAGGTTTGGCTTGGCGGTAGGGATACTTTCGAGAACCTTCTTGAAGACAATAGGATTTATTTTCCCAGATCGCGCGGCGGTAAAGCAGGCTCTCCTCGTAAGAAGTACTACGAGAGTGAGCGAGTGGATGAGGGGCAGTGCGCGACAAATTGGTGGCCGAATGATGTTGCTGGTTCCAATCAAAATGCGACCGATGCGCTTGCGTCGGTTTTTCCCGAGTTTGACGGGAAAGCATTTGATAATCCCAAGCCAGTCGAATTGCTTTTGCGAATTATCGGTATGTCGACCCATAGAGATTCGATAGTGCTCGACGCCTTTGCCGGTTCCGGTACGACGGGAGAAGCGGTGTTGGCACAGAATCGTTCAGATGCTGGTGGCCGTAGTTTCATCTTGATCGAAATGGGCGATTACGCCGACGATGTCACCGCCGAACGCGTGCGCCGTGTCATACACGGTTACGGCGAGAGTAAGAGCGCTGTCGAGGGCGTCGACTCCGGCTTCTCCTACTACGAGCTCGGCCCCGCTCTCTTTCAGGGCGACGGGACGCTGAGCCCGGACGTCACGCGCGCCGACCTCGCTCGCTACGTCTGGGCGACCGAGACCCGCGCTTCTTACGAAGACCTCGCCGACGAACATCCCTGCCTCCTCGGCGAGCACGCCCAGGCGGTCTACTACCTCGCTTGGGAACCCGGCGAGGAGACGACGCTCACCTACGACCTGTTGCGGGAGCTCCCGCGTAGGGGAGCACCAACCGTGATATATGCGGATCGCTGCGCCATCGCACCTGAGCGTCTGGACGAGATGAACGTCGTGTTCAAGCGCATCCCTGACCAGATAGCGAGGATCTAGCCATGGAGCTGAAGCAGTACCAGAGGGACGTTCTCAAAGAGGTCGGCCGCTTCGCGAGGACGTACGCGATGACCAGGGACGCAGCGACGGCGTACGGTATCTTTATGAATGCCATTGGGCTCACGCCCGGCAAGGATGGAATCGAGCGCTACCGCGACGGTCTCGGTGGTGTGCCAAAGGTGTGTGTGAAGGTCCCGACGGGCGGCGGCAAAACGTTCATCGGCGCATGCGCTATCGACGTGCTTTCGGATGCATTGCCCTCACACGATGAAGTTGTGGTATGGCTCGTGCCGAGGCGGGAGATTCTCGTACAGACGCTCCGTAACTTCAGGAACCCCGAGCACTTCCTGCGCATGCGCCTCGACCGCGACTTCGCGGGACGCGTGGAGGTGCTCGACAAGGAGGACGGACTTAGGGGCCGCTCGTTCAGCGCTGCGACTGTGGGTGATCAGCTTACGTTGTTCGTTCTTTCCTATGATTCCTTCAAGAACAAGGACGGGCGGCGCGCCTACGCAGAGAACTCCTCGCTCGCCGGACTCACTGCCTACCAACAGGATGTGGGCACGGCGGTGGATGTAGAGGGCGCCGACGATACCGCGCTCATCTCTGCTCTGGCCGGTACGAACCCGATTGTCATCGTGGACGAGAGCCACCATGCAGGGTCGAAGCTCTCGCTCGATATGCTGCGCAACCTCAATCCGCGCTTTGTGCTCGAGCTTACAGCGACGCCTGGCAAGGGTGCGAACGTTATCGCGCAGGCGACGGCGCGTCAGCTCAAGCGTGAAGAGATGGTTAAGCTTCCCGTGGTGGTGTACCGCCGCCCGGACAAGCGAACGACCATATCCGATGCCGTTATGCTCCAACGCAGGCTTGAGGCCATTGCCGAGCAGGATGAGGTGCGTACCGGACGGTACATACGGCCAATCGTGCTCTTCCAGGCCGAGCGTCGTGGCACCGAGGGAGCCGAGACCTACCAGAAGCTTAAGGAGAAGCTCGTCGAAGGTGGAATCCCCGAGGAGCAGATTGCTGTGCGAACAGGCGATGTGGACGAGATCGGCGGCGCTGACCTTATGAGTCGCGCGTGCCCGATACGCTTTATCATCACCGTGGAGGCGCTCGCCGAAGGTTGGGACTGTCCCTTCGCTTATGTGCTCGCCACCGTGGCAAACAAGAGCTCGCAAGTGAGTGTTGAGCAGATTGTGGGTCGCGTGCTTCGGCAGCCCTACGCTGTTCGCGCTGGGGCGCGCAGCCTCAACATTGCGTACGTGCTCACTGCGTCTGCGGACTTCGATGCGACGCTCGAGCAGGTCGTCCGGGGTCTCAATGGGGTGGGCTTCTCGCAGGAGGACATAGAGACAGTTAACAACGAACCCTCTGCTACCCAGAGACAAATTGATCTTTCGACTTTAGGCGCTGGGGACGAGGACGCCGAAGAGGGGCACGACGGAGATGACGATTTCGACTTCGATGGGCTTGATCTACGCGTTCCCGAGATCGGCAGCGGGGCTAATGGCGCTGTGGGAATTCCGTCGGTTGACGAGATTGTGGGAGAAGCCGGTTTAATCGAGGAGCGCTTCGAGGATGAGGCGGGCTCAGAGGATGCCGCGTCATCTCTACTTGACGGCTTGGGAGGAGGATCCAACGTATATCGCATGCGCGAGGCGGTTGCCGAGTCGACGAAGGAGTTCGCGCTCCCGCAGTTCATGATTCGTGTGGATGGCGGCCTTTTCACCGACGACGAGACTTGGAAGCCTCTTGATCGCGAGGATCTGCTCGCTGATTTCAAACTGTCCAAGTACGGTATCGACGGGATCAAGATTCATCCCGACACGTTCTCTGGGGCGCGCGAGGTCGACCTCGCCGCCGACTCTGATGAATACCGAATCCGTTGGCTCGAGGACGATGTGAAGAAGAACATGACGATGCTCTTCGCCAACATGACCGATGAGGGCAAGCGCGATAATCTGAAAGGGCTCATCTTCCAAGCGATTTCGCCGCAGTTCAAGACCACGTTCGGAAGCGCCCAGCTCACGAGCTATATCTCCCGCGTGGTAGATGACATGGAGTCTCCGGCTATTGATGCGTGTCTCCACGGCGTGGGCGGTGTCGCGCGTGCCGTTATGGATGCGGTGCGCGACCTCGCCGATGGCTTCTGCGAGGAGCGCTTCGGCAAACTGCTCTCACGAGGTGATGTGAGGCTTGAGTCGGTGTATCGCTTCCCCGAGTCATTTGTGCAGGCGAATCCCATGACCAGCTACGACAAGGGTCTCTACGAAGCCGAGGATGGGCGAGTTGACGGCCTGGAGCGCAGGATGGTTGATCTGCTCGCGAATAGCCAGCGCGTGAAGTGGTGGCACCGCGTGGTTGAGAGAAAAACCGGCGAGTTCAGCATCAACGGTTTCATCAACCACTATCCGGATTTCCTCGCACTGTGCAACGACGGTGTGCTTATGGCTATTGAGACCAAGGGCGAGCATCTGGGCGAGGACGCCAAGCGCAAGCTCAGGTTGGGTACTCGCTGGGCTGATATGGCCGGTGCCGGGTTCCAATACTTCATGGTGTTCGAGCGTGAGGCGCCAGACGCGGACAACGCATTCACGCTGGCGGAGTTCGGGTCGGAGATATTGGGATAGGCAGGGAGGACTGTTGGCGATAAACCAGCTTGAAAAGGGCATCTTCCTTTCCCTGTTCAACAGGGGTGGATACGTGCTCGACTTCTCCACCAACGACTTCGACATCTTCACGCTTATGAGCGTCGGGGTCGCTCTCTGCGAACGCTACCAGCTGTCCAAGGGGAAGTCTCTCACCGCCTATCTCAACGAATGCCCGGACAGAGATGCCCTCAAGCTACTAAACGACCTGCTTGAGTACTACGAGCTTCACTATGAAGGCGAGTACACCAGGCCCGACGAGAACGGAAGCGGCTCATACAGCTCCGTTCGCTACTCCGCTGAGTATGCCCGCTATTATCGCAAGGCTCGCGCTATCCTTGACCGGGAAAACGCTGGGCGCAATCCGTTTGAGGGGGCGTCCGAGTACCTCAAGGAACAGTTCTCCTCCGAGTACATGACTGCGCAGATTGACTCCCTCATGAATATGCGCGAGACAAACCCGACCGAGGCCATCGGGAAGGCCAAGGAGCTTGTGGAGAGCTGCTGCAAGACCATCCTCAAGGAGACCGGAGTCGAGGTTCCCAGCAGCTGGGATATGAATGAGCTGATTAAGGCAGCTAAGAAGAAACTCGACATAAACACCGAGAGCGTTTCCAGCAATCTTCCCGAGGCCCAGACGGTTAAGAGAATTCTTGGGAGCCTCACCGGGCTTGTGGGAGGGATTGCGGAGTACCGGAATAGCTGGGGATCCGGCCACGGCAAGGCCTCTGACTTCGAGCCACTTTTCGTGCGCCACGCCAAGCTCGCGGTTGGTTCTAGCATCACCCTCGTCGAGTACCTGTGGGATACGTATCTGTGGAGGAAAGATACTGGGCACCTGAACTAGATTCCAAGAAGATACTTAACGAATTATCGAGCGAAACGAAGCTATATGCGGAGGTTCATAGTTTGAACGGACTTACCAACTGCCAAGAAAACGCACTCGCCCGCATTTGGATGGCGCAGGACTCGTTGCCAGCTGACCTTACCGCCTGGAACATAAGTGACGACCTCATCGTGCTGCGCGATTGCGGAATGATTGACATGCAGACCGACATGAGTCACACCTTGGCATTCGTTCAGAGGCTCCTCCCCGAGGGGCGTGAGCATTACCAGAATGTTCGCAGAGAGCGAAAGGGTTTCGCCCACCTTCGAGATTCCGCGGATGAGCTAATCGGTCGCCTTGTCTCCGATTGCGACAGGGGCGGCGACATACCACCCGAGTGCTACGAAGATCGACTGAGCGATTATCAAGCCCTTAGCAGAAAGGGTCTGATAAAGGTTATGTGGGCGGATGATAAGCCCTATCACGTCCAAATCACGGATATGGGGCGAGAGTACGTTGAAGGGGATTTTCCTTTGGAGGCAGCAGTGAAGATTGAGAACAATCCCACGTTCAACAACGTGAACTATGGGCCCAGCGCAATGTCAAGCTCCAGCGCCACAGCCGAGACGAGGACCACCGTCACCTTGGGCATGACGATTCAGGCGCTCGTCGACATGGACATCGAGGACAGCCTCAAAGAGGAGGCGGAGGCGGCACTCAAGGAACTTGATGGCGCTGCCAAGTCAAAGGACAAGACGGGCTTCGCAGAGAAGCTCGAGCGTGCCGCGAGCATAGCAAAGAGCGCCTCGACGCTTGCTGGTGTCATGCTGCCGTTCTTTCAGGCCGCAATCCAGAACTTGTTGAGCTAGCCGTACGCCTTACGCCTATAACAGACCCGGCTATCTTCCTGCCGTGACCGACAGGCGAACGGCGTCACGGTTGGAGAGGCTCGCGAAGTCCGGTCCGAGCCAGACGCTCGGCTCCCCGGGCTCGAGTACAAGCGGCATGCGGTCGTGGATGGGTGCGACGTTGGCGTTCGGTCTGGTGGCGACGATCGAGAACCGGTCGCCCTCGCGCACGGCGGCGAGCAGGAACGCCCTGGCGCCGGGAAGTCTAAACAGATAATGTCGGCGCACTGGCTTGCTGGTTTTCTCGCTCTCGACTCTCTCGGTCATGTGTCCCTCGTAGAAGGCGCGGATGGGCACGAGGCAGCGGCCCTACGCTATCGCCCTCGCCCACATGCCGCGCCCGCCTAGGCGAAGCTGCTCCAGGGCGGACTCTATGCGCGTATTGAAGACGCGTTGGGCTTGCCGTCGAGCGGGAAGCCCCGTGTGAGGCGAGCTACGGCGAGGCCACCGTCTTTTGTCACGTAGACGGGCACGAGACTTCCCGGCTGGGCATCGCGCAGGGGGTCCGGGCGCTCTATGTAGCGAATCGCATACGCGTCGGGGGTGGCGCGCGCATCCAGCACGGCCTGCGCCTCCTCCATCGTGGGCGGACACATCCTCGCTCACATGGTCGCCTCCGTTCTCACTCAGTGTTTGTACTCGAAGGTTTTATAGCTCGGTGGGGGGACTAGGCGTCGCCCCTGCAAGCGGCGCGCGTGCATATCACATATGGTCTGGACGTCCTCCTCCCGCATTCCCAGCGAACGGCACTCGTCTCTAATCTCCTCGGTCGTGACGAGGCCCCATCGGTCCATGTGGCGCATCATGTCTGCCTTGAGCTTCGCCTCCTCGTTCCACTTCATATGGTTGGCGTAACCCCTTGCCCACATCGCCGTGAGCTCGAGGATGCTCTTGATGTCCTCCGGCATGGCACCGCCCTCCTAGTAACCTGAGCTATAGGGTATCGCCGAAATAACTTTCTTGATTTCTTCCAAACTGAGCATGCTTACCGTGAGCAGATGCTTGCGCCAGATCGGTTCGAAGCAGCGGCGCATGCGTCGGTACATATCCAGGTTAGGGTGGTGGGAGTTCCCGCCGTCTGAGAAGCGACCGAGCGGCTCCATGAGCTCAGTATACCGGTCGTCCTCAAACAAGTATTTGACGTAACCGACAAGCGGCGATTCGACGTTGTTGTTCAGGTCGAACCCCCGGAAAGAGATGTCGCGCTCCTCGATCTCCCCCTTCTCCTCCTCGGACAGGGCGGTGTAGGATGCTCGGAGCACGCGGAACATGTCGAGGATGCCGAACAGCTCCTCGCTAAGGCTGTAGGGCACTTCGGGATACAGGCAGGCGAAGACGCGCGAGTACTCAGAGGTGTATCCCCTTTCGAGCACAAGGGCGTTGCAAGCGTGGTCGGCGCGCTCATACTCGTCGAGTTCAGGGCACATGGAGAGGAGCAGCTCTTGATTCCGTAGAATCAGCCTGTTCACGCTGTTCAGGCTGCTCGGGGCAATGTCCTCGGGGAAATTCGCTCGTGCGCCTCCTATTGCTGAGTTCACCGCGTCGAGGACGACCCCGGATATGGTTCCACCCGTCTCTTGGGCGAGGCTGGTGATTTTCTCCTTCGCTTCTTCGCTGATTCGCAGAGATATGGTCGGCATTGTCGGGCTCCAATCTGTCTAGATGTAGTGTAATACCGTCCTACAATTACTGTAGCATAATCACTTATTACTTTCCACGGCATTTTTGACAGCCCACGATGACGACTATCAGGATGAGGCGGTGCGGATATAAGTGAACTCTACTCCTAACGATGGCGCCACCGGTCCTCGCGCTTGCCGCGAGACACATTCCAAGACGGATGAACTGCGGCGCCGGGGCAACGAACAGCGCGTTGACTTTGAGCCTCCGCTTACGGAGAGATACACAGTTAGGAGCTGCGTTCTTCCCATGGTAATGTCAACGATGTGGATAAGCTGAGAATTGACGAGCCATGACTTTTTCACCTTTAGCGTCAGACGGGTGTTCACGCGCTAAATTGGCCGTTGTGTTTCTTAGTGGGGATTATGAGATCAGGAGATGAAAGTGTGTTGTCCATCCTCCCCTATTCTTGCTTCAGCAGCTCCACCAACGCCGGAATCTGTCCCTCATCTATAAGGTCGACGCGCGTAGGCATGGCTGGACCAATTGTCTTATCTTGGCAGAGAGAATACGGGTCTACATATTCTTCAACCTGTCGCGACAATCCAAGCGCAAGCCAGCCTCCCTTTGTCGAACGACCTTCAACGCATAGATGGAGCTTGGCTCCCTCTTTGAATCCAACATAGTATTTGGTGATATACATTTCCCAATCTGGGAAGTCATTGCTTACTGCATCAACAAGCTCCTCGAAGAAGTTACAGCATATTCCGCCTTTTGCAAGGAGGGGATGGTTTTCTTCCAGCGTCCAGCTCGATTCTTTCTCTTGCTTGCTCTTGGGGCGGTAGAGATCGACGACCGATTCATCGAGCTCTGGATACGGCCAGATGCTCAAGGCTTCCTGGGCAAGCAGTTCGCCTCGTTTCTCGATGGTCTCTTTGTTCCAGACCGTTTGTTGCGCAATGAACTTGTTCAGATGGAGGCTGCTCGACTTAAATCCCTCGTTAGGAAGATTGAGCTTCTCTTCGAACGGGCGGTTGGAATATTCCTGGTTGTACCCAGTGAGCGTGAGGTTGCCAAGTGTATTGCAGAGCTCGTCGTGAATCTCTGCCCAGTCATTGCCAAGCATCGTCTGCCAAGCCTCGGAAGTTTCGATGCTTTGCGGCATAACGTGCTCTATCTGCAAATTGCTGGGGACTGGTTCTTTTGGATTAAAGAACGACTCATAGCGCTCGAGGCAATACCGTCCCTTTGAGAAGCGATGGTACAGGTCGCGTGTTTTGAGGCTTTCAGTAAACACTTCATCGGTGGGGAAGTATGCCGTCATGTATTCGCCATGAGAAAGGAGCATAGCGAGAACGTATTCTTTCGGGTTCTCCGCTTTTTCGAGCTCTTGATACATTCCTGCGAAGAAGTTGTTCAGACCGGTGGTGAAACGGCCAATGACGGCGCGCCTGAAGAGGAACGACTCGAGATATGTGCACAGTTCGATGAAATCTGCTTTGCTCAAGCGGCCAGATTCATAAAGTGCGTAGAGTGAGAGCATGAGCGGGCGGACGGGCTTGACTCCCAGGTTGGTAATTCGTCTAAAGACCGGTGCGAGATCAGGGTCCTGTTCCTTATCCATGAACATGCGAACATATCTTGTCGCATACTGTCGCAATTCTTCGAGGAGTCCTTTGGGATCGTCTTCAAGCTTGTTATCTTCGCAGTATCCCTTGAACTCCTGATAGGCTTCGTTCTCTTTTGGTGTCCTCTTAGGCACCTTAAGCCAAAGCCAGTACCAGATAAACGCATTGAATTCATCTTCGCGCTGTTGGCCAAACATGAGCTCTATCGGACGCCAGTAGCTTTCGTAAAGGGTGGTTTGAGTGTTCATGTCGAGCCGCATGAGAATGTAGTTGCGAATGAGGTCGATTGGCGTGAGCGGTTTGCCCTTGGAGTTCATCGATTCAAAGATGAGTTGCGCGTTGTCAGTTTCCGCGTTAAGTTCAGTGTCAATAATGAGCAAGTTTTTTACGCCGTTCCAAAGCGATTTGGCATCGAAGTGCTTTGCCTGGATTTTGCGCTTGAAGAATTCGTAGCTGGATACGACTCGTTGGGAGGGACTGTCTGGTAGGGGAGTCTTTCCTACGATGGCGAAAAGCGTTGGGCGATCATCTTGAGAAAGAACGAGACGATAGCGCGAATCACCAATGTAGTCATCATCGTTGTAGAGGTAGCGTTTACGCAGAGCGCTCACCTTAATGTCTTCGAGAAAGCTGCCTCGAGTGATGTCCTCTTCAAGCCATTCGAAGAATGCGGCAAGAAGCAGGGACAGTGTAGTCATGCGCTGCTGGCCATCGATGAGCAGTTTTTTCTTAAGGGATGTTGCGGTAGCAGCGCTCTGCGGCGTATATAGGAACGAGCCGATGAAGTGTTGCTTGCCGTTCTTTCCCGCCCGCATGACGTCATCCCAAAGATCCTGACATTCGCGTTCATCCCAAGAGTAAACGCGCTGGTATACCGGAATAACAAATTGAGTTAAATCGGATCCGAGCAACGAAAGGAATTGAGCTTCGACCGCCTTCATGCGACTTACCTTTCTGGTAAAGAGGAGGAGAGGTAAGTTGATTATAGAGCGAGGGGAGGGAATCTAGCAGGAGGCCTGCAGCATACCCGGCGCTTCTGAATCTGAAATGTTGGACGAGCGGTCATCTAGCTTGCCGCACCGGGGCTTTTCGAATGCAGATTCGTCCCATTCGCCGCCTCCTTACGCAGCCCTCGAGCGTCGGCTTCAGCTTCGGTCATCCCGATCTTTTCAAAAGTCCTTTATCGCTCACGGCCAGGCACCCGCTCCTACCTATACATCACCAGCGTATGGAACCCCTCCATGCTGCCGGTGAGTCCCTGGCCTTGGATCGAATTGAACTTCACGTCCAGGATCTCGTAGCCGTCGTCTTGCATGGCGCTGATGATCGCGTCGATCTGCCCGGTGTACTTGTTCTCGCACTCGAACGTCTGGTTCAGGAATTTCGAGAAACTATTCAGCATTACAACGTGCACCTTGCCGTCCTTGGGCGCGAGGCTTGCGCGTACGGTCTCGGCGTATTGGAACATGCCGTCACTCCGGTACTGCTGCGCCTTGTTTTCGAGCTTTTCTTCACGCGAGCCGAAGATTCCCATGATGCGTCCTTTCGAATGGTGAACGATGGCGAGCCTGCGTCTTTAGGACATCGTATCGCATGGGGACGACTGCGGTCTTTGAGCACATGGGTGAGCGGTCTGCAAGTTGGGAGACAAACAGGCGCACAGCTCATCCTGCTTTTGTGATACTATCACTACAGTGATACTTCAGATACAGAAACGGAGGCGGTGGCGCCGTGATCCTCTGGCATGGGTCGTCCGAAATCGTTAAGCAACCGCGCTTGGAGCTGTGCCGTCCATACAACGACTACGGCGCGGGCTTCTATTGTACCGAGCATGAAGACCTTGCAAAGGAATGGGCGTGCCCTGGCGAAGCGGATGGGTTTGCGAATCGCTATGAGCTTGCTACGGACAAGCTCGCCATCCTCGACCTTTCTAGCTCGGAATATTCGGTGCTCACTTGGCTTGCTTTGTTGCTCGCAAATCGCCGTGTCGATCTCTCGAATGCCATCGCTCGCACCGCTCGCGACTACCTGCTCGATCGCTTTCTCATCGACACATCGGGCTTCGACATCATTCGCGGATACCGTGCAGACGATTCGTACTTTTCGTTCGCGCGGGCGTTTTTGAACAACACGATTTCCGTAGCGCAGCTTTCCGAGGCTATGCGGTTGGGAAATCTGGGCGAGCAGGTTGCGCTTACCAGTGCGAAGGCGTTCGAATGCATCCAATGTACCGGCTATGAACTTGCGTCTTGCGAGATCTATCACGCGCGTAGAGCCGAACGCGATCGCCGTGCGCGGAGCCAGTACCAATCTCTTTGCGCGCAGCTCGATCGCGCCGGGCTGTATGTTCGCGATATCCTGCTCGAGGAGGTCGATTCCCATGACCCACGTCTCTTCTAAAGGCCGTGGCGTCGCTGCCCGCGCGTACGACGTCCTCTACCTAGAAGACGCCATGTCCTGCCTTGCATGCTTCTTCGACTATGCGGTCTGGGACTACGGTGCTGAAGGATTTGAGGTTGCGAACCTTTTTGCGTCGAGCCAGCTCGCCCGGCAGTTCGAAGTGGGGGCACCGTGGGTGGTTTCCGGGCGGTCGGGCATCGAGCTCTTCTGGGACATGTGCTGCGAGCTTGGTTACGACGATGAGCGGGCGATGATCGAGCAGGGCTTTCGGCCAGACAGGACGCCTGAGTATTGGGCGGGCTGGATCGCGGCGTACCTCCAATGGCGGTTTGCGCTTACGTTCCGTACGGTTTTCGATGTGCTGCCGTTCGATGTGCTTGTCGACTTGTACGACCCGTGGCACGAAGCATCCGAAGAGCGTGTGGCTCGGTTGTTTGCTGAGCGCATGACAAGCTATCGGGGGCAGACGAACCTCGCGCGCATGCGGAGTGCCTGTGGGTACACACAGCGTGAACTCGCCGAGCTATCTGGCGTTTCGCTGCGGTCGATACAGATGTATGAGCAGCGCAACAAGGATATCAACCGGGCGCAAGCTTCCGCCGTGGCGCAGATCGCTCGCGTGCTTCACTGCCGGGTAGAGGATCTGCTCGAAGCGGTTGTTGCGGTGGCGTAGCCCGGTATGGGGCGTTGGCGGGGCGCAGCGCTCTACCGCTCAACCTTCCGCACGACCTCGATCTCCGGCGCGACCTCGGAGGCAAATTCGTCGAAGTTCTCCGGCACGCCCACGATGCTGCCGTAATGGATAGGCACTACGGTTTTCGGGCGCAGCGCGTTCACGAACGCCGCGGCCTGATGTGGATCGCACGTGTACGTCCCGCCGATGGGCACAAGCGCCACGTCGCACGCCACCTGTTCGTTATCCGGGTTCTGGTCGGTGTCGCCCGCCGCGTAGTAGCGCACGCCGTCGACGGTGAGCGCATAGCCCAGCCAGCCGTTCGCCTGCGGATGCATCTCCAGGCGCTCCGGCTCCACGTTGTAGGCGGGCACGGCCTCGACGGCAACGCCCGGCAGTTCAAGCCGCCCGCCCGCCTGCGGCAGGTGCACGGCCTTCGCCCCGATCCCATCCGCCACGCGAGCCACCTCGGCACCCATGCTCGCCGGCGCCACGAGTTCGGTATGGTCGCCCGCTACGCGCGCGATGTCCTCCGGCGAGAAGTGATCGAAGTGCGCATGGGTTATGAACACGTAGTCCGCGTCGTGCGCCGCCTCGGCATCCGTGAGGCTGAAGGGATCGAGGTAGATGACCACGCCGTCCTTGTTCTGGATGCGGATGGCGCTCTGCGTGAACACGCGGATGTTCTCGAGGCTGGTCATGGGTGCCCCTCCTTGGGTTGTTCTGCGCCCGGCATATCCCGTTCATACCCCATTTGCGCGCTCAGAGCCGCGGCAGATTCTCTCAGCTTTTTCTCAGGTTTCTTCGGCATTATGACCATGCGCCCAGAGGAAGGCGCAAGGATTAGCGAAAACCGCTCGAAGCGGAGCGCAAGAGAAGGAGGACATCATGAAGAAGCTCGACCTCGCCAACCCCAAGCTCGCCCTCGTCCCCCTGTGCATGATCGGCCTGTGCGGCATGCTCTTCCTGACCGGATGCGACACGTCGGCGGCAAGCGCTTTGGTTTCAGGTGCGACGAAGGGACAGAGTGTGGTAGCAAGCAGCGACGACGCCAATGGCGCGAACCAGGCTCCGGCGACCACGCAGGCTCCCGCCCCAGGCGCTACGGACTACGACGATGGCAACACCAACTACGACGACGGCGCCACGGACTACGACGGCGCCACGGACTACGACGGCGCCACGGACTACGACGGCAACAGCGTGTGCGAATCGGGTGACAGCCTCTACGACGATTCTTGGGATGACGGAAACAGCGGCTACGATGACGGCGCTTCTGCCTACGTCGCACCCGCGCCCGCCCCCGCGGCTTCGGCACCCGCGGTCTCTGCTCCCGCTACGGGCAACAGCGGCTACAGCAACTACGACTCCGACAGCGGCTACGACTCCGATAGCGGCTACGACGCGGACAGTGGCTACGACTCTGACAGCGGCTACGACGACTAGCGCGGCGATGTTAAAAACCCCTGGGGTTATTTTACATGCTGTAAGGAAACGGTAAGGCTTTTCGGATAGAGCTACCGCTTGCCGAAGGAGGGGCGCTACGCTGCAAGGGCGGGCGCCCTTCTCCGTAGAATCGACTTGCACGGTGCGCTCGGAGCGGAATGGATGGGATTCATATGCGCGTCTTGGTCGTTGAAGACGAGGAGAACATCGTCGCGTACCTCAAGGCGAGCTTGGAAGACGAGGGTTTCACCGTCGATATCGCCTGCGACGGCAACACGGGTCTGGAGATGGCGCTCACCGAGGCGTACGACGTCATCACCCTCGATATCATGCTTCCCGGCATGAACGGCTACAACGTGTGCGGCGAGCTGCGAGGCGCGGGCATCACGACGCCGGTGCTCATGCTCACTGCCAAGGATGGCGAGTACGACGAGGCGGATGCGCTCGATATTGGTGCCGACGACTTTCTTCGGAAACCCTTTTCGCTTGTGGTGCTGGTAGCGCGCCTGCGAGCGCTGCTGCGGCGCGGGGCGAGCAAGGGTTCGGCGAAGCTGCAGGTGGGTGACCTCACGCTCGATCCGGCTTCCAAGGCCGTCGAACGCGGCGGCACGGCGATCGAGCTCACGCCGCGCGAGTTCGCCTTGCTGGAATACCTCATGTACAACGCGGGGCAGGTGCTCACCAAGACGCAGATCCTCGACCACGTGTGGTCGCCGGGGTACATGGGCGGCGACAACGTCGTCGAGGTGTACGTGGGCTACCTGCGGAAGAAAGTTGACGCGGCGTTTGGGCAGCGTCTCATCCACACCGTGCGCGGGGTGGGGTATCGGATGTCCGAGCCAGCGTAGGGCGACGCAAGGCCGGAGTCTGGTACGGGTGATGCCGCTGGGACGTGCTGCCGCGTGGAAACGCGATGTCGCACGGGCGCGCCAGCGTGCATGACGCCGCGGGACGCATCGGCCGGAAACCAGGGAGAGACCATGCATCTTTTCAAAAGCATTCGAGGGAAGGTTTCGGTAATCACCGTCGCGGTGTGCGCGGCTGCCATGGTCGCCATTACGGCCGCCGTTGCGCTGGCGACGGGCTGGGCGATCAGCGCCACCATCTCGGGCAGCCTAGATCAGCGTCTCGACGAGATCGAAGCGCAGGTCGCTGCCGGCCAGATGCCCGACGAGCTGCGCGGGACCGGCGCCGATCTTGTACAGATCATCGATGAGTCTGGAAACGTGGTGGCGTCGAGCGATTGGGCGAGCGACGTGGCACCCATCTCGGAGGGTGGCCTGGCGCCGGGGGAGGAGCGCCGCGGAGAGCGCGAGCGCGTCTCTCTGACGTTTGACATGGCTGATGGACAGCCTGCCGAAGACGACACCGACGATGCGGCGCCGCAGACGGAGGAGCGCGAGCAGACGGATCCCTCGGCAACGCCGCAAAGTAGCCCGTCACGTCCGCAAGCTTCCGTGCCGGCAGCCTCTTCGAACTATAACAGCGGGTATTCGTCTGCTCCCGCTCCGTCGCAGCCGCAACAAGCTGCCTCGAATTACGACGACGGGGGCAACTCCGGCTACGACGACGGGGGCGACTCCGGCTACGACGGCGACGCCTCGGCGCGCGGCCGCATCTATGCACATGCACGCCATTTCATACAGCAGCGGCTTCCTTTCGTGGCGGAGCAGGCGGGCGCATCGTCTGCCCAGGAACTTTCGGTATCGGTCGAGGAGATGCACATCGACGCCACTACGGCGCTCGGTATCGAAGGGCCGATCCTCGTGGTGGAGCGCGGCGTCCAGACGCCCGATGGCGTGGTTACCATCGCCGCGCTGACGTCGCTCGCTCCCGCGCGCGAGGCAATGAGGACGGTCGCCATCGTGCTCGCCATCGCCATGCTTGGCTCCCTGTGCGCAGTCGCGGTGCTCTCGTGGTTCGCCGTTGCGCGCACGCTCGCGCCGGTCGAGCGCATGCGCGCGGAGGCCGCGACGATATCCATCGGCGATTTGAGCCGCCGCTTGCCCGTGCCGGAGCGCGATCGCGACCTGGAACCGCTGGCAACCACGTTCAATGATATGCTCGCGCGCCTCGAGGCTGCCGTCGCGGAGCAGCGCCGTTTCGTCTCCGATGCGTCGCACGAGCTCAAGAGCCCGGTGGCGGCTATTCGCGTCATGCTCGAGACCATGCGCGACCATCCGGACGCGGTTGACGCGGATACGCTTGCAAACGACCTGCTCTCTGAAAACGAGCGTCTGGGCGGTATTGTGAGCAACCTGCTGTTGCTCGCGCGCCAGGATGAGGGCGTGTCGCGTTTGGACAAGCAGCAGCTCGACCTGTGCGACCTGCTCTATGAAGAGGCCTCGTCTTTGAAAGCGAGGGCGTCGTGCGAGGTCGATGTTTCCGGTGTGGAGCCGGTGGTGTGCACGGCAGATCACGAGGCGCTTTCGCATGCGGTGCGCAACGTGCTCGACAACGCAGCGCGCTATGCACGGAGTCGCGTGGCGATCTCGTGCCGCAATGTTGAGAACGCGGACGGCGAATTCGTCGAGATCGTTGTGAGCGATGATGGGCCGGGTATCCCGGAACAGGATCGCGAGCGCGTGTTCGGTCGGTTCGTACGCCTGGAAGAGGGTCGTTCGCGCAAGAACGGCAGTACCGGGCTGGGTCTTTCTGTGGTGCGGACGATCGCGCGGCAGCATGGCGGCGATGCGCGCTTTATCGACCCCGAACTCGGCGGCGCGAGCATCGCGATTCGCATCGAGGCGTAACCGAGAGCCCCTTCGACGCCTCCTCTCTATCTGTTTTGAACTGCGCCACCAAAGCTGACATTGAGAAGCATAATGTAGTCCGCGCTACAATGTCTCCATTTGATGGTAGCCGCCCTCGATGCGGCTTAGGTGCCGCGGCAGGAGGGAAAGGGGAGCCGACGCCGATGATATTCTCGCTTGCCCCCATGGAGGGGATCACGGGAAGCGTATTTCGCAGGGTCCACGCGGAGTGCTTCGGCGCCCTCGACCGCTACTACACTCCGTTCCTCGCTCCGCCGCAGGTAGGCTCTTCGTTTGGCGGCAAGGCGTATAAAGAGGTCGACCCGGAGCGCAACCAAGGTCTCGACGTAGTTCCGCAGCTGCTCACCAACGATGCAGACAAGTTCGTGTGGGCGACGCAGGTGCTTGCCGATATGGGCTATGCGGAGGTGAACTTGAACCTGGGGTGCCCTTCCGGGACGGTCGTTGCCAAGGGGAGGGGTGCCGGCTTTCTCAGAAACCTCGGGGAACTCGAAGGGTTCCTGCAGGAGGTATGCGACCGGTCGCGTCTTCCGATCTCGGTCAAGACGCGGGTCGGTGTGCTGGAAGATGCTGAATACGAGAAGATCCTCGAGCTGTACTGCCGCTTCCCGCTTCAGGAGCTCATCGTCCATCCTCGTGTTCAGAAAGATCGCTACCAGGGCGTTCCGCGCCTGGAGCTCTACGGCGAGACGCTCAGACGGGCGCCGTTTCCTGTGGCGTATAACGGGGACATCTTTGGGACCGATGACATGGCGGCGTTACTCGAGGCGTATCCGGAGACGCGCCACGTGATGCTCGGCCGCGGCATCCTCTCCAACCCCGCGCTGGCGCGCATGCTCAACGGCGGGCAGGCTGCCACAGCAGCCGAGCTCAAGCACTTCCACGACAAGCTCTTCTGCGCCTATGAGGAAGAGATCGGCGGCAACGCGGTGTTTCGCATGAAGGAATGGTGGTCCTACGCCAAATATTCCTTCGCAGACCCGCAGGTCGTGCATCGCGCGGTGCGGAAAGCTCGCAAGGTGGGGGAGTACGAGGAAGCGGTCGAGCGCGTGTTCCAGACGCAGGGGCTGAGCGCGGAGCCGCGCTTCGGGGGGGTTCTAGGCGGATGCTTCCTGCCGGGCATCCCGGCGACCGGTCCCGTCCGGTTGCCCCTGTCCGCACGGGCGGGTATCCTAGTCACTCCAACATCGAGTGGTTTGGAGCCATTGCATGGACATCACCCTCACGCTCGCGCAAGAGCTGAACCTCAAGCCTACTGCCGTTCAGGCGGCCATCGACCTTATCGACGAGGGCAACACGATTCCCTTCATCGCGCGCTACCGCAAGGAAGCCACGGGCGGTATGGACGACGTCGCGCTTCGCACCCTGGGCGACCGCCTTACCTATCTGCGTAATCTCGAACAGCGCAAAGAGGATGTGATCATCCTCATCAACGCTCAGGGCAAGCTCACGCCCGAGCTCGAGGCCGAGATTCGCTCCGCCACGCAGCTTCAGCGCGTCGAGGACCTCTACAAGCCCTACCGCAAGAAGCGACAGACGCGCGCGCAGAAAGCTCGCGAGGCCGGCCTGGAGCCGCTCGCCAACATTATCATCATGCAGGTCACGCCCAAGGGCGGCGTGACTCCGCTCGACGCGGCCGCCGCATACGTTACCGCCGAGGCGGCCCAGGCCGGCTACGACACGCCTGAAAAGGCCCTTGCGGGTGCTCAGGACATCGTGGCCGAGACGGTTGCCGAGGACCCGGAGAACGTTGCCGACCTGCGCTCCTTCACCGAGGGCACGGGCGAGATCGTCGCGGCTGCGGTGGATGCGGACGAGAAGACGCCGTACGAGCCCTACTACGATTTCTCCGAGCCGGCGCGCAAGATTCCCAACCATCGCATTCTCGCCATCGACCGCGGCGAGCGCGAGGGCAAGCTCCGTGTGCGCGTGGGCGTGGACACGCAAGCTGCCGTTACTCGCCTCGGTTCCCGCTGGCCGCGCCGTCAGGGCCCCTTCGCTTCGGTGCTCGACGCCGCCATCGCCGACGGCTACAAGCGCCTCATGGCGCCCTCGCTCGAGCGCGAGCTCCGCGCCAAGCTCACGGTCCGTGCGCAGACGGACGCTATCAAGGTCTTCGGCAAGAACCTCGAGAGCCTGCTCTCGGCCCGTCCGGTGCGCGGCGCGCGCGTGATCGCGCTCGACCCGGGCTTCCGCACGGGCTGCAAGGTCGCAGTTCTGGACGAGACGGGCAAGCTGCTCGATCACGGCGTCGTGTACCCCACCAAGCCGCGTCACGACGTGGCGGGCACCAAGCGCGAGCTGGCGCGTCTGGTGAAGAAGCACCGTATCAACACCATCGTGATCGGCAACGGTACGGCGAGCCGCGAGACCGAGGAGGTCGTGTCGGAGTTCATCGCCGAGCAGGCGCCCGATCTGCGCTATACCATCGTGAACGAGGCCGGCGCGTCCGTGTATTCGGCGAGCGAGCTGGCGAGCGCGGAGTATCCGGAGCTCGATGTGACCACGCGCGGTGCCATGAGCCTGGGCCGACGCCTGCAAGACCCGCTGGCCGAGCTCGTGAAGATTCCGCCGCAGTCCATCGGCGTGGGCCAGTACCAGCACGACCTCGATCAGGCCGAGCTCTCGCGCACGCTTGGCAACGTGGTGGAGGACGTGGTGAACCGCGTGGGCGTGGACGTGAACACGGCGAGCGCGAGCCTCTTGAGCTACGTCTCCGGCATCACGCAGCCGGTGGCGAAGAACATCGTGGCGTACCGCGAGGAGAACGGCGTGTTCACCGACCGCAACCAGCTCAAGAAGGTGCCCAAGCTGGGGCCGAAGGCCTTCGAGCAGTGCGCGGGCTTTTTGCGCATCTCGGGCGGTAAGAACCCGCTCGACGCGACGAGCGTGCACCCGGAGAGCTATGCGGTCGCCACGCAGGTGCTCGAGCGTGCCGGCGTGACGGCGGCGGACCTCGCGGCGGGCGGCATCCCGGACATCGATAAGCGCGTGGGCAACGTGGGCGCGCTCGCGGGCGAGCTGGGCTGCGGCTTCATGACGCTCATCGATATCATCGACGAGCTCAAGAAGCCCGGCCGCGACCCGCGCGACGACGCGCCCGAGGTGGTATTCAGCCGCGCGGCGCTCTCCATCGACGACCTGCAGCCGGGCATGGAGCTCACCGGCACCGTGCGCAATGTGGTCGACTTCGGAGCCTTCGTGGACGTGGGCGTGCACCAGGACGGCCTCGTGCACATCTCCAAGCTGGCGAAGCGCTTCGTGAAGCACCCGAGCGACGTGGTGGCCGTGGGCGATACCGTGAAGGTGTGGGTGGAAAAGGTCGACCGCGACCGCGGCAAGATCTCGCTCACCATGGTGCAGGGGAAGTAACAGCTGGGCAGCAGAGTGATAAAACGGGTCAATATGGGACGGGTCCAAATTGACCACTTTCGGTCAAAACGGGCACGTCCCCAAATTGGAATTGAGGAGATGGAGGATGAACTGGCGTGATTACGCGAAATACGCTCAGCAGAGTATCGACGAGCTTGCGCGGGACTGCGAGGTGCAGGTGTTCCGGGCGAAGGGCCCGGGCGGACAGGGCGTGAACACCACGGATTCCGCGGTGCGCATGACGCACGTCCCCACGGGCATCACCGTGACCGCGCGCGAGACGCGCAGCCAGTTTCAGAACCGCCAGCTCTGCCTGCAAAAGATTGCGTCGATCCTCAAGCGCCGAGCCCAGCCGCCGCGCGTGCGCAAGAAGACCAAGGTACCCAAGGCCGCACGCGAACGTCGGCTGGCGGATAAGCGCCATCGGTCCCAGCTCAAGCGGCAGCGCGGCCGTGCCGGGGATGAGTGGTAGGAGCGGACTTGCGAGCCTGGGGTGCTGTGTTCGCTCGACAGTCGTAGCGTTCCGGGCGGCGTGTGCCCCTCGGAATACGGTTTCAGACCTCCGAGATTACTCAATGAGTGCCTCGACTGCCGGGAGTTTGCCTTCATCGAAGGACTTAATCTGGTATGTCGTTTCCAAGTTGAGCCAGAACTCCGGCGTAGTTCCGAGCGCGCGGGAGAGGAGCCAGGCCATCTCGACGGAAATGGCGCGGCGCCCGTGGACGATGTCCGAGATTGCGGATTGCGGCTTGTTGATCGCCTTGGCCAGACGATATTGCGAGATACCCAGGGGCTGAAGGAACTCCTCGAGTAGGATCTCGCCGGGCGTGGAAATGAGGCTGTTAATGGTAGTCACAAAACTCAACCCCTTTTGGTTCTCCGTTTGACCAGGTGAAGCAAAGTCTCCATTGGTCATTTACGCGAATGCTATATTGCCCAAACCGATCGCCTTGAAGGCGCTTGAGCCTGTTATTGGGAGGAATCCGAAGGTCCTGTATCGCGTGCGCAGCGTCGAGCATTTGCAGCTTGCGAAACAGCACTTTTCTGCAATCCGAAGGGATGCGCCTAGGACATGCCCCTCCGTTGCTTTCCCAGAATTGCTGAAGATCTTTGTCGGCAAATTCCATAGCGACTCCAATGCTTCTGTCAAACAGTAGTATAGTTGCTCAGACATTCCATTTCAATAATGAAAAGGTGGATGAGCTGATCGGGTATATGCCTAGGAGCGGTTTGGCACTATCCAGCAACGCTAGTACACTTGGATCGCGATGCGGCTATGGAGGCATTTGCGGGATTCCTGAATGATCAGAGCTTGAATGAACAGCAGATTTCATTCGTGAAGCGTGTGGTCAACTATGTGGTTGATAACGGCTATATGGAACCGCAGGCATTGACGCAGCCCCCGTTCGATCGTCCGAAATCGTTTGTCAGGATGTTCTCAACGCAGCAGCAGATGGATTTGTTAACGGCAATTAGAAACATCAGGGAGAATGCGACCCGACCGGCTGCGTAGGAGGAGTAGAAAAATGACCTCGCTTGGTGCGCTTCATCGTTTCCTAGAGAGGCGTGCGGGGTACTGCTGCCAGATAGTTTACTGTGTCGGCTACTCGTCAAATAGATCGGAATGAGTTCCGGTGCGTGACACGACATGGACGAGTCTGAGTGCCATCTCCGGTTATTCGTTCAATGCGGTAAACATCGTCGACGCTGAGTCATAGGATTCCGCGGGCACCTTCCCCGCAAGAATATCGCGGGCTTCGCGCATCGCCGCTTCGATCTCGCTGTTGTACCGCGGCTGCCGAACGTCGAACGGCAGCCCGCCCTCAAGAATCGATTTGTGCAGGAAGATATTGATTGCTTCGGTGAGAGTCATTCCGAGGCTTCCGTAAATCGATTCTGCCTCTGCCTTGATCTGCGGATTGACCCTCATGCTGATCGATGCGATCTTAGCCATTGCTGTTCCGTGCATCGGCATCGCATATTCATTGCATTACTTGCCCGCTTGCGGCAAGTTTGTTCACGATGTGCGGCTATTCTTATTCAAAGCGCGCTTGGCTTTTCCAGGCTGAAGGAGAAAGCGGAGTGCATCGGCACAACGTCGAAGGAGAGCCTCCCACGCAGTTTCTCTCAATCCTTCGGATGGCAAGCGGAGCCTCCCTGTGGCACGGGCTCGACTATGTGGAGCAGGGGCGTGTGAAGAACCTCCGACCTGACGGCAAGGGTGCCTTTGACGCCGAGGTGGAGGGCTCCGCAAATCTGCCCTACACCGTCCACGTGGACACTGCGCATGTTCGGCAGTCCTATTGCGACTGCCCGCACGCGGCGGGAACGAGGCGCATTTGCAAGCACATGGTTGCCACGGTGTTCGCGGCCTATCCCCAGCAGATCGGTGCCTTCAAGTGGGAGGTCGAACAGGCGGAGCTGGAATATAAGCGCGAGGAGGAAGCCCATCGCGCGGAGCTCGTCCGTTACGTGAACAGCCTCAAGAAAGGCGAGCTTCGCAAGGCCTTGCTCGACGCGCTGATCGAGCTGGAGGAGCGCCGCGACCACTGGCGGTAGGGCTCGTGAGCACCACCGCCTCGCACTTCCGTGGTTCCGCTTGCACGTTCATTTCACTTTTGGGAATATCTTTTCCAACGATACGAAGTGCAGCGTTTTGAACGCAGGAAAACCGCAGGATTTTGGAAACGTTGGCATGCGGCAAGGCGCCTGCGGCAAAAAGATGTTCCCAAAACTGGAACGAGTGGTTTTGGCAGTCTTGTTTGGGGAAGAGCAAGTGTTCGAGGGGGATGCCGGGCGAGCATTTTCCGCTAGCAGCGCCTCGAATCGAGCGCGCCGAGCGACCCGCCAGGATCCAACGAGAGAGGGGAGTGATGCCGTGGTTGCCTCATACGCATCGATAACCAGCAAGGCGGACCTTCTTGCTGCCGACGCGGCGCGGGATATTGCCCTGTGCGGCCGTTCGCTTCACGTGGACGCTCAGGTTCGCTCGGACTTGGTATCCTCTGGCGCGCGCGAACCAACCCCGACGCCGTATTTCGTGCTAGAGGAGCTGCTTGGCAAGCTTGACCTCACGGCGGACGACCACCTGCTCGATGTGGGCTGCGGAACGGGTAGGGTTCTCGCCTATGCGGCCTCGCAGCTTCCATGCCGGGCAACGGGAGTGGAGTTGGACACCCGTCTCGCCAACATCGCCTCATCGTGGGCAGCATCGTTTCCCCAGCTCAACGTTATCGCTGGCAGCGTGCTCGACATCTCGCTCGCACCCTATACCTGCTTCTACCTCTTCAATCCGTTCGATACGGCGGTGCTCACGCGCTTCCTCGACAAGGCCGAGCGCGAGGCGGCGCGGCCCTTCGCGCTCGTCCACATGTCCGATAACGGGGAATCGTTCGCCTATCTGGGCCGTCCCGGTTGGCGGCTCGTCCGTTCGGGCAGCATTCAGATGTTCCAAACGGCTTCTGGTAGAAGCATCAAGTTCTACGAGTTCCCGCAGCATTTTTCCGTCTGGCGTTATGAGGGCGTGAGGTAGATTCGTCCCTGTTCGCTAAAACAAGCAGCTCTCGATCACGTTCTTTCCACGCAGCGTGCCAAGCCACTCGGCGGGAATCCCCTCAATGCCGTATACGATGCCCGCCAGCGCCCCGGCCACGGCGGCGGTGGTGTCGGTGTCGTCGCCGAGATTGACGGCGGCGAGCGCGCAGTCTCGGTAGCTGTTCGTTGTGAGCAGACACCAGAGGGCCGCCTCTAGCGTGTCGCGAACGAAGCCTCCGGAGCGCACCTCGCGTACGGGGCGCTCGGCGAGCGCAGCGTACGGGCCCGTGGCTTCTCGCATCGGGACGCCTGCCGCCAACCGCCGGGCGATCGCTACGAGCTCTACGCATGCTTTGGTCGAGGTGCGGTGCGCGTGTGTGATGGCCGAGACCGCCTCGATGTCCTCGTCGCGCGCATCGGTGAATGCCAAGGGGGCCGTGCGCATGAGCGAGCCGTTGCCGTTGTCCCATTCGTCCGCGCAGCCAAAGCCCTGGTCGAGCGCTCGAGCCGTCGCTCCGCCGATGTCGAACAGGCCGTCCACGGTATAGGTGCCCTCGCGGTACCAGCGGCAAAACCGCGTGCGGATGTCGTCTGCGTCCACACGACCCAGCTCGCGGTAGCTGTCGCAGATGGCAAGCGCCATCGATGTGTCGTCCGACCACGTTCCCGCAGGTTGGTTGTGCGAGCCGTGGCCCATCATGCCCGTGCAGCGAAACGTCCCCCGTGGGCGAAACTCGTACGGCACGCCGAGCGCCGGCCCCGGGGGCCTCCCCACCATACACGTGGTCAGCGACTCGGTGGG
>ENA-ORUF01000722-ORUF01000722.1-human-gut-metagenome-genome-assembly--contig:-NODE-722-length-42102-cov-4.648631_pt1 | contig 42102 bp, 34 predicted proteins | sample MGYA00242077_ERZ509203 | MGnify/ENA primary metagenome ERZ509203 (study PRJEB26280, sample SAMEA2338834) | human gut metagenome | biome: human gut; feature: human-associated habitat; material: faeces... | reverse complement strand
GACCTGCTGTGTAAGTTGTTCCCCACATAGCCAGTAATGTTGATCCTGGCTCTAACCAGTGTAACTCATTTAAAAGTACGTTCTGTACTGCTCCACCGATACCATTTGACCAGCATACTAATAATGCGAATGCGGATACTAACCACATTTTGATATGCCAGCCAGAGTTTGGCAGACGGTCGAGTCTTGCTCCGATATTTGCGTTTTTGTTTGACATTTGTTTTTTCCTCTCTTTGTTTAGTTAAGCTCGCTTTCAAGCTCATTTTCCATGATAGCCCATGCTTCTTCGAAGTCATCAGCCTTATTCCACAGTGCTGGTGGTCCTAGGACTACCATATCTGCTCCTGCTTCGTATAATGGACGATAGACATCTCTGTTCATGGATCCATCGGCTTCAATTAAGAAATCAAGTTCCTTTTCTTCACGTATCTTAACCAGTTTACGTATCTTGTCATATGTTTGTTCAATGACTTTCTGTCCAGAAATACCTGCGTCTACGATCATGATCGTTACCTTGTCAAGTAATGGTAAATAATACTCAATCGTCTCTAAAGGTACGGATGGATTTAATGCAATTCCCGCTTTACATCCAAGTTCTTTGATCTTGTTGATCGTTACGAAAGCATCTCCTTCGATGCAGTCTGTGTGGGGCGTAATATAGGCCGCCCCTGCCTTTGCAAACGTTTCAAGGTACTGTTGTGGATGCTTGATCATTAAATGTGCATCCATTGGTGTACTAACTTTGTCCTTTAATGCTGCTAGAAATTCTGGTCCGATTCCAAAGCTTGGTACATATACACCATCTTTGATATCCATATGTAAGAAGTCTGATTTTTCATCGATGATACGGACCTGACGTTCCATATCAAAGAGATCACAGCAACCCATAGATGGTGCGATCATTAATTTTCGTTCCATACTCTGCTCCTTTATAGACTGCTTAATTGTCTTTAAATCTGATAATGATTAATCTTCAAAATCATAGTGGAAGATTACTTTGATAGCTTCTTTTGCTGCCATAGCATCGAAACCTTTTTCATATTCAGATAATCCTAATCTATGTGTGATCAGTGGCTGAACTTTGATCTGTCCAGATTCAAGTAATCTGATCGCATTTCTCCAAGATGTAGAATCATAAGCCATATGACCGATCAGACTCTTATTCCAAGATGTGATATCGTTGATAGAGAATTCTAATGGTTTGAATCCCATACCTACACGAACGATCTCAGCGTTTGGTCTTGTCATTTCGATTGCCTGTTTTAATGCGATGTTAGCTCCAGAACACTCAATCACTAATCCTAAGTTGTCTCTTCCGCAGATTTCTGTACAACGTTTTACAACATCTTCTTTAGATCCATTAACTACGTGTGTAGCTCCAACTTCTAAAGCAACTGGGAAACGAGTATCAACGTCTTCATCAAGGCCTACCATAACGATGTTTACAGCTCCCATTAATCTTGCGATCTGTACTGAGAATAATCCAAGTGGTCCAGTACCGAATACTACAACGTCCTGTCCTGGGATCAGGTGAGACTGCTGAGCTACTGCTTTGTATGCGTTACAGATAGGATCAAGTACTGCTGCTTCTTCATATTTAACACCTTCTGGAATCTCCCAGATCGCATGTTTGTGGATTCTTAAGATTTCTCCAGGAACCTTGCAGTATTTAGAAAATCCACCACCCCATGTGTTATTGTCTAATCCAAGGTTAACTTTTTCTTCACAGCAAAGGAAATCTCCCTTTTCACAAGCTGGGCAGACACCACATACATGAGCACTGTTATCAGAAACAACTCTCTGTCCAACTTTCCAGTCTTTTACTTTTTCTCCAACCTGTACGATTTCTCCTGCAAACTCATGTCCACGGATTGAGTTGAATTCATCAGATCCATTATCAACTCTCCAGTGTTTCATATCTGCTCCACAGATAGCTGCTGCTTTGATCTCTAAGATAATGTCTTCTGGTCCACAAGTAGGTTCTGGAACATCTCTCATTGTGTAACCACCAAATGCCTGTCCATATCTTACAATCGCCTTCATAAATTTTACCTCCAAAATTTCGATTTAATAATCTCTTATATAACCATTATGTTTTCTTTGATTTGCTGTATCAAAAAGCGCTTTCTTTATTTGATATCTTTATTTTAATACACTGTTATGTTTTAGTCAATCATTTTTTGTTGATTTCAAACATTTTAGTTTTATTTCACAGATTTCTTTTTGTTTTTCAAGATTTCGCCTTGTTTTTTGTGCGATATTACTAAAAAGTCATTTTTGTATACAGTATTTTATATTCTTTAATTTAAAATTACATCTATAATTTTGTTATTTTTTATTGATTTTCTTTATATTTTGTGAATTTTCTATCAAATATGTGATGATTTTTCCTTATTCCAACCTTATTTGCTTTGCATTTCAAAATATTTTCTTTATTTCAAAGTTTTTTATGTTTGTTCCAACTTTCATACATTTTATAATATCAAATAAAAAGAAGCCATCCTCGATAACTTATCTCAGATGGCTTCTTTTTACCTTATTAAATTCTACTTATATTAAAGCTCTTCGTTCCCATTGTCCTTGTACATATCGTTTTACAAACAAAATTCCTCTAAATACCCAGTCCAGTGTCATGGCTATCCAAACACCAAACACTCCAAGTCCAAACCATTTTCCAAGAACAACACTGCAAAAGATTCTAAATATCCACATGGTTGCTGTCGCTACAACCATACAGTATTTCACATCATTTGCAGCTCTCAATGTATTTGGTATCGTAAATGCTGGCGGCCAGATTGTCACACAGCATAATGTATGATACAAGAGAATCTTTCTTGTAATCGCTGCTGTCTCTGGTGTTAAATGATAAACCTGGATAATTAGTGGTAATATCATTACTACAATAATATTCAATGCAATCAATGATCCATAAGCTACTTTTAATAATTTCTTTGTATAATATCTTGCTGCTTCATTATCTCCAGCCCCAATACATCTTGATACAACCGTTAGTACTGCAAACCCAACTCCAATTCCTGGAATCAGCTCAAAAGATGCTACTACATTTCCGATTGCATTCGCTGTGATCGAAGACGTTCCAAACCCAGCCACAATACTTAATACCATAATTCTTCCTAACTGAAACATACTATTCTCAATCCCATTTGGTATTCCTATATGTAAGATCTTCTGTATTAAATATCCTTTAAAACGAAAATGCCTATGTTTGCTTAAATGCACAACCTGATTCTGTTTTCCAATCAGTACAAGCATTGCAATCGCTGCCACAATTCTTGATACTAGTGTAGGAATTGCTGCTCCTTCAACACCGAATCCAAATCCATAGATCAATATAGCATTTCCTACGATATTAATTCCATTCATAAGCATTGACATATTCATAGAAATCTTTGAATTTCCCATAATACGAAATAGTGCTGCACATCCATTATATACCGCAATAAATGGAATTGATGCTGTCACGATCAGTAAATATATTTCCGCATTATGCATAACTCCCGGTTCAATATTGCCAAAAACAACATTCAGAATAAAATTTCTGCACGCATAAATTCCTCCCATAATTACCACAGATAATGAAATAATAAATAATATCAGCTGATCTGCCGTTTTACACGCCATTACATTTTTCCTCTGACCCAAAAACTGTCCTGCCACAACCGCTCCACCAGTTGCTAATGCAGAAAACAGATTGATCATCAACACCATAACACTGTCAACCAAAGAAACTCCTGAAACAGCTTCTTCTCCAACACTTGATGTCATAATCGAATCCGCAAATCCTACAGTTACTGTTAACATTTGTTCAATGATCAATGGTATGATCAATTTTGCCAAATCTTTGTTTGAGAACATCCTATTCGGTACATTATCTGTGTTTTCCATATCTTTCCCTTTCTTTTTTCTTTATTTAAGATTGTTTTTCTTTGTTTAGCACTTTTATATTATCATACTCCTATTTTTCTTCAATATTTGATCATTAATCTATTCATTTTCTCGTTTTTACACAAAAAATATACAAGACATCTTTCGACGTCTTGTATACCATGTATATCTTCGTTTTTTATTTCACATAATTTATAATAATTTTAACTGGTTTTATTTCCTGTTCTTTACTGGTTTTATTAAGAAGTGATCATAACAACCAAACCAAGTGGTCTTGTAACAGTTCCCGCTCCCAAATAACTGTCGGATGGAACATCCTGTGACAGATCAGATTCCCACAGCTGATAATCATAGCTGCGTTCTAATACATAAAGGCCGATATTTGCGCTGTCATTACCAGTAATTTCTAAAGCATCATTTACCTTAAACCCTTTTGTTGCCGAAATTCCATAAACTGATTTTAAACAAGAATCCAATGCAGAATCTCCTCCAGCAATTGATTTTTTATTCGAAAAATTGCTGGAACAAAAGACTTTTTTACTCAGAGTCATTTCTTTATCTGTTGTTTTGAAAGATTCCTTATAAGTTGCCTGATCATGAAAGCCTTGTTTCTTAATAGAGTAACTAGCAAACCTTGTTTCCACAGATACAATATCCTTTTGTCCATCTATATCATTTACAGAATAATCATTGATTGGAATATATATTATTTTCTTGATATCATCTGTTTTTTTCAGATTATAAGATGATGTAATCTTTTTAATATCTTTTGTCTGTGTAAATTCCACTTTAGCATGACGTTCTGATAATGTAGTCGAACCCGATGCCTGAATCAGCTTTTCTGATTTATGCTGTAAATTGGCATGTGTTGTTGTAATATTAGTGCTTGCTCCAAACGCAAGAGCAATTGCCACAACACCACCCATAATATTTTTTACCATATATTTATAGCCTTCCTTTATTATATCCTCAAAAATCATAGTTTTTTCTGATATATTATAGGTACAAGATTCAATATACGTCAAGCAAAATAAACAGATTCAGAAATTTGTGCAAAAATTCTAGTTTCTTTCAAAATCTTTTGTACATTTATTGCTTCTTTTTTCTTACAACTAAATTTTATTTTTCTTTTTGACCAATCAAAAAAAGCTGCTATCAATGCTGTGATCGGTACAATTAAAAGATGTAACCAACACAATACAACATACATTCCATCCGCCTGAAGCAGCCTTCTGTCATACGACTTACAAATTTAAAGAGCAAAACTCTTTTATTTTCTCATAAGCCTCTTCCTCATCACTTCCCTCAATCAAGAATGTGACTTCTGCTCCCTGATTTGCATGTAACATTAAAAGTTTTATTATATCTTTTGCATCTACAGTATATCCATTGTATGATACTTTAATATCGCTTTGAAATTTACGTGCAGCACTGACAAGCATCATCGCTGGTCTTGCATGAATTCCTACTGAAGTCTGTACTACAAAATCAAATTGCTTCATGACTTCCTCCTTCTGTCTCTTCATATGATGTTAAACGGTTTATCTCTTGTTCGATCTTTCTTGCAAACTGAAGAGATTGTCTGAATGCATAACTTTTGATTCTTACAGGGTTGGATATTAAGGAAATCTCTGCAAGTTTCTTATTTCCAGTGATCCAAAGTTTTACTTTCAGATAATTGACTGTTCCGTCTTCTCTTCTTTCTGCTTTGTGTTCCAGAGCTTCAATTGACTGTTTTGGATCTACTTCAATCCTGCATTGTTCGATATCTTCAATTGCATAGAATTCTGGAAGTGCTGCTTCTTTTTTTACCATTCGGTTGTTTGGAAGACAGATTTTTTGATGTATTTCATCAATTAAAAGGAAATTACCGATCTTTCCTGTGATCTGGAATTCATCTGTCTGTGTTGCTTCGTATCTTTCGCATAATTCTTTGATCTCTGACAGATTCTTTTTGACTATGGTTTCTGCAAAATGATTACTTGCTTTCTTGTAACATTCTTTGCAAATATAACCATCTGCATATCGAAATTTATTAAATACTCCTAAAGGTTTCTGACAAACATCACAAGTTTTCATTTTGCTTCCTCCTGTCATTTTTGATATATATGCTTCATTGCATCATAAATTCTTAAATACTTCTGATATTTTTGCTCGTAAAGCTCTCTGTTATATTGTCTTGGAATAAATGTCTTTCTGACACTGACTGTCTGCTCGATCAGATCTTCCATTGAGATGTCTTTGTCTCCAGATGCTGCCGCTGCGAGAGCTATTCCATATCCTGCGCCTGCTCCACTTTCTAATTGTTCAATCTTTGTATTTAACACATCTGAAAGAATCTGCATCCACACTTCATTCTTAGAACCGCCGCCAGTTACTTTCAATCTTGCAAGATCTTCTTTTGAAATACCCATTACACTGACTAATTGTTTGACAGCGAATGCGATTCCTTCCATAACTGCGATCGTCATATCTTTTCTCGTTGTGTCTGTTCCGATCCCTACAAATGAACCCCTTAACTTCGGATCCTGATAGATCGTTTTATCTCCCACAAGATGTGGATAGAAGATCAGATCATTCTCCCCAAGGTGTCTTATATCAACTCCTGTAGTTTCTTCCATAAAATCTGATGTATGTAAAATATTTTTCACCCACCAGGCAAGACTGCTACCTGTTGATTGTACCACACCTTGTACTAAAATTAAAACATTCTTTCCATCCATGGAAAATAAAATATTTTTCCCTTTTACTCCAAAGTTTATTTCCTTTTTCGGATACATCAGCACACCAGATGTTCCTAATGATAATACTGGATATCCTTTTGCAAAACAACCTGTTGAAATTGCTGCTGCCGGATTATCTCCCGTTCCTGTTAACACTTTTACATTTTGTTTAAAATGAAATTTCTCCTGCCATTCTTTTGTAACCGTTCCACATACCTCACAAGTTCCCTTAATTTCTGGATAAATTTCTTCTGGAAATTCTAATAATTCTCTGACCGGCTGTGACCATTTTCCTGTTTTCAGATCGCACAGGGAAGAAGTTGATGCCTCACAGTAATCCGTCTGAACACTTCCTGTCAGACGATATGCAATATAGTCAGGCCCAATCAGAAATTTATGAATCTTAGCAAAATTTTCTTCTTCATACTGGGAAAGCCAGAATAGATTGGTCGCTGGACTTCCTGTGGAAATTATATTGGAAATATAGGAAACTTCATCAATCACACTGATCTTTTCTCTAAGCTTTGGAATCAGATTTGCTGTTCTTGTATCATTCCACATAAGTGCAGGTCTGATCGATCTTCCATCTTCATCAAGAAAGATGACTGTATGCATCTGACCTGTCACTCCGATCGCTTCTACTTTTTGTGGATCGATCTTTTCAAACAGATCATAAAATGCTTCTTCGATTCCCTTTATCCATTTTTCCGGGTCAATTTCCTTCCAGCCGGATCTCGGTTCTTCAATTTTATATTCCTTGCTGCTTTCCCCTGTTACATTTGCATTTTCGTCAATACATGTAACTTTCACAGAAGAAGTTCCTATATCAATTCCAATATAATACTTCATAGGCTTATTCTCCGAATTTTAAGATTACTTTATATGTATCTGGTCTTGATGCTGTTTTAATTGCTTCATCAAATTCCTGATAATCGTAAATTTTTTCTGTCAAAACAGTTGGATCAAGAAGTCCTTTTCCAATCATCTGAACAGCTTCATGGAAAGAAAGAACAGTAGGGCTGACTGCTCCTGTGATCGTTTTCTGGTAAGAATGAATCGCTCCCATATCTACTGGCACTTTTTCATTTGGATGGATGGAGCTAAACATGATTGTTGTTCCTGTTGGTGCTGTCATCTCAACTGACTGACCTGCGATCACTGGAATTGCTGTTGTATTAAATACAAAGTTTGCACCTCTTCCACCAGTTAATGCCTTCACTGCTTCAACTGCATCGGATGCCATTGGATCGATCACATCATCACATCCAAGAGATAATGCTTTTTCTCTTCTCTCTGCTAACGGCTCACTTAAGATCACTCTTGCACCTCTTTGTTTTAATAACATGACATGTAACAATCCCATTGTTCCGCCACCGATCACTACAACGTCATCTCCAAATTTGATGTCTGTACGGTTGATACTGTTAATAACGCATGCTACTGGCTCTGTAAATGCCATTTTCTCAAATGGTGTATCTTCGGCATATACAAACAGATCATCTGCTTTTGCAACTACAAATTCACCAAATCCACCGTATCCTGATAATCCTTCTGGATTATGGAAGATATGACTGTGGGCATGATGTTCACAGATATTTTCATCTCCATGTTTACAGTAATAACATTCTTTACAGTCATCAATGATATATGGAACGACTTTATCACCTTTTTTGAAATGTGCTTTATTAACTGCTGCTCCAATTTCTTCAATCACTCCACCATATTCATGTCCACCAATTCTTGGATAGCTGTAATTACAGTCCCCGTTAAAATCTCTGACATCATTTGTACAGATTCCAGATGCTTTGACACGGATCAACACTTCATCATCTTTGATCTGTGGTTTATCAATCTCTTTAATTGAAAAATCTTTTGGCTGATTTAAAATAATTGCTTTCATAGCTCTCCCACACTTTCTTTTTTAGTATCGAAGGGAAGCAAATGCTCCCCTTCTCGTGATTTCTAATATGCTAAGATTCCTGTTACACCACCGACGATACCGATCACTACGATCAGTCCGATGATCTTTAAGGAAGACCACCGTTTTTTGTTCATCAGATAGTAAACTAATAATGTTACTGCCAATGGTAAAATGCTTGGGCAAACCTGATCCAAGAAGTTTGTCTGAATGCTGTAAGTTGTTGTAGAACTTACGATCTTTAATCCACATACAGCTTTTACATAGTTAACGATCAGACCACCCATTACCATACAACCCATGATAGAGGCACCTTTGATCAGTTTATTTAAGATTCCTTTTTCAAGGAAGTCCATGATTGCTTCACTTCCGGCTTTATAACCAAACATGAAGTTCCAGTAACTTAATGCGTATGCTGCTACTACGATAACAACTGCATAGATGACTGCTCCCCATACATTTCCGCTTCCGGAACGTGTTAAGTCAATACATACTGCTAATAAGATAGGGATAACTACACCCTGCCAGATCGTATCACCCATACCAGCTAAAGGTCCCATTAAAGAGGTCTTTAAGTTTGTAATAAATTCACCCGGTATATTCTCGCCCATCGCCTTTTGTTCTTCCAATGCGACTGCCATACCTAAGATACAAGATCCAAATTCGATATGCACGTTAAAGAACTCAATCTCACGTTTCATCACTTCTTTACGTTTTGAAGGGTCATCTTTATATAAGAAACCAATGATCGTTGAAAACATATGGGCAACAACCTGTCCCATCATTCTCTCATAGTTGTAACATGTCTGTGGAAATGTCTCCCAGATCAGCCAGGCTTTGATCAGGGCGGCTTTCGGGATTAAACTTTTCTTTTTATTGTTTTCCATCTTAATCGTCCTCCTCATCATCTTCATCATCATAATCTGCACCGGCTGTTGCTGGCTGTACTGCTGAAGTTACCTGTACATATACAACTGCTACTAATAATGCAATGATACCTAATGTTAATAATGGTAATTTAGAATATACCGCTAATAAGAATCCGATAAATAAGAATACTTTGGATTCTCCTTTAAAGATATACTGTAATGTGATCGCAATTCCTAATGCAGGCATTAATCCACCAATGATCTGGAATACTGTTAAGACTTTACCACTTAACATATTTAAGATTCCCTGAATATAGTTAGATCCAAAATATGCTGCCAATGCACAAGGGATCGCTGTCATACAGAAACATAAGATCTGTGGAAGCAATACGTTTGCGATCCAGATTTTGTTATATTTCTCTTCTTCAATATATTTGTCTGCCATATGTACGAAGAAGCAGTCAAATGTCATACGTCCTGCCCATACGATCGTTCCTAAGATACCGATTGGTACTGCGAGTGCCAAAGCTGTATCCGTATCAAGTCCACCAACGATCGCATATGCTGTACCAAGTACACCTGCAAGTCCCATATCTGCCGGCATACTTCCTCCAGCTGACATAAATCCTAAGTAAACCAAGTTGATCGTTGCTCCGATCACGGCACCCTGTACTGGATGTCCAAGAATTAAACCTGTGATTGCTCCACATACCAACGGTCTTTGTAAAGACCAAAGTCCTACGAAAGGCAAGTTACCAACTGCAAGCCAGTAAACGACTCCGCATAACACTGCCTGTATAATCGTCATTTCCATATTTTTTTCCTCCTTTGAATCAAATTACTCGTTTAAATATCCATCAACTTCAATTACCTGCTGTTCTGGTACTAACTGGTAATACACATGAACACCTTTGGCTCTTAAATTTTTGATTGATGTGATTTCATCAGGAGAACATGCTACATTTTTGATAAATGGAGTTCTTTCTCCACGAAGTCCCATACCTCCAAGGTTTACATCACCAAGTTTCAGTCCCATATCTGCCATTCTGTCATAAGTGATCGGTGTTTTTGTAAGGATCATAACTCTTTCATTTGGATCTTTGGAATCTCTCTGTAAAATGTCTGCTCCTTTTTCTGTTCCGTATACATTTACTTTTACTCCGTTTGGAGCTAAGGCTTTGATAACACGTTTATTAAATTTATCTGCTGCGACCTCATCGTCTACTACAATGATTCTGTTTACATTTAAACTTGGTGTCCATACGGAAACAACTTCTCCATGGATCAGTCTGTCATCAACTCTTGCTAATACAACGTTTTTCATTCTTCTTCCTCCCCATCATCGTCAAATAAATCATTTACATATTTCACTGTGTCTGGTGCGGCTTCCATGATTCCTCTGCAGATTTCTTCTGCACTCTTATCTGCATATCTTCCCATCATAACTTCAACTGCCAGTGGAATGTTGATTCCTGTAATATGATGGAATTCATGATCTCTCATTAATGAAACAACTGCATTAAATGGGCTTCCATGGAAGAGATCTGTTAAGAAAAGAATTTCTTCACCTTCTGGTGTATCATTAATTTCCTTTTCTAACTTTTCTGTTAATGTTGCTACTGTCTGTTCTGGAAATAATCCATATGCTACAAGACTTTCCTGTTCTCCTACCAGCATCTGCACACTGTCTACAAGTCCTTTGGAATAGCTTCCATGAGATACTGCGATTACTTTCATCACGTTTCCTCCTTTATATGTTGTTTTTCTTTTTGACCTTTTTTGTTCGGCTATCTTTGATGTGACTAAAGTATAGCATGTGCAAGAGGTCTTTTCGCATAAACATTTGCACAATGCTTTGCGCAGACTGCACGAATGGATTGCATGATATATTACGCAATTTATTGTGCAGTTTTTATTTTTTTCTGCATGAATTCTGCGTAATGATCTGCGTAAACTTAATGCAATTTATTTGCGTATTGTTGCATGATGGATTGCGCAATAAAAGAAATTCGCTGGAAAGTATTTCTGTATATAATGAAGGCAAGCTTGGTAGCTACAGCTTACATATGAATTGTTAAACATAGTGTCTTTATAGAATAGGAGGAAGCAGTTTCATCTGTATAATAGAAACTGCGATAGAAAAAATGAAAATAGTAAACGGTTTTGATCTTATGAAATACGCACAGGACCATCATTATATGCTTCCTGCATTTAACACAACAAACCTTGAAATGACTTATGCCATTGCAAAAGGATTAAATAAAGCAAAACTTCCAGGTTACATTCAGATTTCTTCTAATAACTTAAGATTATCTGATCCTGAAGCTATCGTATATTTAACAAAGAAAGCCCTTGCTGACAGTGATGTTCCAATTGGTCTTCATTTAGACCATGGAAAATCATATGAAGATGTAAAGGCTTGTGTAAATGCCGGGTTTACTTCTATTATGATCGATGCTTCTCATCTTCCATTTGAAGAAAATATCGAAGAAGTAAAAAGAGCTGTAGAATACTGTCATTTCTATAATGTACCTGTAGAAGCTGAACTTGGATGTTTACAGGGAAAAGAAGAAGATATCGTAAATGAAGCAGATGCAAAAACAGATCCTGATATGGTTGCTGATTTCGTTGCACAGACAGGATGTGACTTACTAGCTGTTGCCGTTGGAAATGTTCACGGACTTGATATTGAACCTAAAGTAGATCTTCCATTATTAGAGCAGATTTCAAAAATCTCTCCAGTACCACTTGTAATGCATGGTGGATCAGGAATTCCTTTTGATATCATTCAGAAAGCAAGAGAATTTAACTTATTAAAAGTAAACTATGGTTCTGATCTTAGAAAAGCATTTGTTTCTACATTTGGTAGAGCTTATGAAGCAAACCATAATGCATGCAGCGTTATCGAATTAAGTATCGAAGCTGTTGAAAACGTAAGTGAAAAAGCAGCTGAATTAGTTACGATCATTAACTCTTAATTCACATCATCCATATAATTTAACTTAACCTCACTCTTATTATAATCCATATTTTTAAATTTATAGGACTTTCCTATAAATTTAAAAAACAGGTTCTGTCTTTTTCATTTGACAGAACCTGTTTTTTATTGATTTAATCCGCTTTCTAATGCTTCTTTCATTAATGACACAAATTTGTCATAAGACGGCTCTTCCACAAGTTTCTCAACCAGCGTCTTGTCCGCAAAAATCTTAGAGATATAATCCCATAACTGAAATGCCTGTGTATTATTCTTACCGATATGCATCAACATGACAAGATTCACCTGATTATTCTCTTCATCCCATACGATCGGCTGTTTTGAAACACATACTGATATAAATGTATCCGAAGAAACTGCATACATCGGATGCGGTACCGCAATCTGTTTGCTAAAATATGTACTTCCAATCTCTTCTCTCTGCTGTACTTGCGAATGAAGATCTTCGATTTCAAAATATTTTGTTGCTCTATCACACAAACCTTGAAGTACTTCCTTCTTTGTTGAAGATTTTACCTGATAGAATAATTCTGGGTAAAAAATACTTGCAATATCTTCAATATCTTTAAATCCATCTAAATTTAATTTGATATTTGCATAATCATGCTGGTTCGGGAATGCATTTACATACATTGCAAGTCCTTTTTCAAAAAATTCATCCTTCTCTGTTGTCAGGAAAATATCATATTCATCCAGCATATCTTCTGTGACATCCATTGGATTGCAAAAATCTACTGCAGATACTCTGTCGGAGAACCATCTGAGTAATGACTGTTTTAATAATAATGTCATACTGTTCTTCAACGATGAGATCACAAGGATTTTGATCTTTCCAACACCTGAATTAAGTTCCATCAGACTGCTGTAAAAATGTACTGCCAGTAATGCCGTCTCATCATCACTGACTTTCTTTCCGTATTTTTGTGATAAAAGGAAAGCAAAATATGTTCCGATATCATATCCCATCGGGAATGTCTCTCTGATATAATCAAGCATATCATTCTTCATCTGCATGTCATACTTAATTCGAATCTGTAATGACATACAATGAAGCGCTAGTGTAATTCTTAAGTTGATATTATCTGTAAAATCAACACCAAAGTTTTCTTTGATCTGTGCAAATGCTTCTGTAATGAATTTATCCATCTCTGGAGTGATCGTGTCTGAATCTCTGTTATTTCCCTGACCTTTTAGATACAGTGCAAAATATTTGATCTCTTCATCTGTGACTTTAATAAAAAATCTTCGTCCGATCTTCTCAAAAATATCTTTGGATATCTCATATTCTTTTCCAAGATTTTCTGTGATATCTAACTCATTTGACTGTACATAGAAACCATCTCCCATACGGCAGATCATAATGTTTAAGAAAAGGATCGCATTGTTAAAGTCTGTATCCATAATATGATATTGATGTTCTACAAATTTCTCTGTCAGAATATTCTTAATCTTTGCCAATTGTCTTTCATCAATATAAGACATACCATGTTCATTCTTAATATGTGCAAGGTAAAGATCCTGTTCCGCAAGACATCGTCGTTTATTGATCTCAAAACCATCCACCATAACTTTATTGCTTCCATGCATTAATTCGAGATGAAATTTATCCAGAACTTCTTCCACTTTCTTAAGATCGTTTAACAGTGTTGACTTAGAAACAAAGTACTTCTCTTCCATCTCTAAAAGAGTTACAGCACGATGTCTGCTCAATAACAGTAGCAAAATCTTACTGATCCTGCTTGTTGGATAATTCAATGAAACCGTTGTATATTCCTGATACAATGAATTGACAAAAGCTGAGAATTCATCTGCATCTTCCACCACGATACAGCTTCCCTTTGATGCTTTTGACTCAATATGTGCACATGATTCTTCTTCCAATTCTGTTTTGATCGCTTTCATATCTCCTTGTACTGTTCTTAAACTGACATTTAACTTGTCAGCGAAATATGAAGCTGTTAAATATTCTTCTGTGTGATTACAGAGTTCTAATAATATTTCTATTTGACGTTGATTTAACATATATTCTTCTCTTTCTAAATCTGTATATTCTGATACGATTATACCATATATGTTAAAATATTTGTAGAATTTTACTATAGTGAATCTATATCTGGATCATCTTATGATCTCACTTAAATCTTTCACAATATAGTCTGGTTTAATATCACTTTTTTCTACATCCTCACGGCTGCTTTCTCCACTTAATACCAAGATTGATGTAACCTCACTTCCATCTGCCACTGCGATATCAGTATATAAACGATCTCCAACGATCGCTATCTCTTCTGGCTTACATCCAGTTTCCTTAATAATATAATCTAATGTATATTTTGATGGTTTTCCAAAGAATTCTGGAAATCTGCCTGTTGATGCCTCGATCAATCTTGCCATAGAACCACAATCTGGAATAAATGTACCACCTTCCATTGGACAGTTTAAATCTTCATTCATTCCAAAATAAATGCAGCCATTTCGAATATAGTTGCACGCCTTTTTTAATTTTTCATAATTAAGGGTTGTGTCAAATCCAAGCAATACAATATCTGGATCTTCTTCCGTTAAAACAAAACCTGCTGTTTCAAATTCATGTTTTAACAAAGGAGTTCCCACAATATAAAGTCTTTTCCCTTCGTAATATTCTTTCAAATATTTGATTGCAACATGATTGGATATCATCATCTGCTCCGGTTTGATCTCAATCTCCATTTTTTCCAATTTATCAATATAGGTCTGCTGATCTTTAGATGAGTTGTTTGTAAAAAAATAATATTTCTTGTGTTGATCTTCTACATCTTTTAAAAACTTTTTTGTAAATGGAAATAATTCATTTCCAAGATAAATCGTTCCATCCATATCTAATACAAATGTTTTAATCTTATCTATTCTATCTATCATATCTTCTTCCTTTGATACCTGTGACCGCCTTGCCACTACAAAAAAAGAATTGGAAATATTAAATTACATGATATTGGTATAAGCTGCAGTTTCGTCTGCCTTGATCTTATTTTGCTGCACAAGTTCGATCGACATACGATATGCATCGCTTCTGCTCACGGAATACTCCAACGGTTTCCCTGTCGTATCCATCGTGACTGTTTTTGCCACGCACACTGGTGCATCTTTTTCTAATCCAAGATTAAAAGATTCATAATCGTCTGCCTTACGAATCATCAAATGTCTCTTTGCTTTCGATGGTACATGCCCATAATTAGATAATGTATTATGCAAAGATCTCTCTGTAAAATCATACTCCATTAACTCTGGACATTTTTCATACGTAATATATGCATCAGAAATAGACCATAATTCTTCGTTGATATATCGCAGTCTTTCCAGATAAAACACCCTGTCTCCCTGCCTGATCTGAAGTGCTTCTGCAACTTCTTGATCTGCTGTTTCTACCTTCTGTGACAGAACTTTACTTCTTGTATAATCTCCTCGAAGCCTTACCTGATTATAAAATGCTATATTTGTAGAAACCGGATTCTCATCTTCGCTTTCTTCTTGTTTATTTCCTATAAAAAATGCACCTTTCCCCGCAAATCTTACAATGCAGCCTTCACTCTCCAATACTTCCAACGCTTTCCTTACAGTAGGACGGCTTACTTTATAGATCTCACATAATTCACGCTCACCTGGAAGTGGAGAATAGTATGGCTTATTTTGATAGTCAATCATTAACTGATGACATAATTTCATATAAAGAAGTTCTATTTTTCTTGCCATATCGTTCTTTCCCTTCATGTTTAAATGTACTATGTGATAATCTTACCATTTGTTACTTTTTGTGACAAGTAATCTTCTACTTATCAGTATTATATTACCACTGGTTATAATTTTATATTACCATTTGTAATTTATTTGTCAAGTTTTTATTGACTTTTATATTACAAGTGGTATTATATAAGCTGTAAATAGCATTTTTTGCAACCACTGGTCATATGAAATTGTTAATTTATTTAGGAAAGGATTTTATTATGGATGAGATTTTAAATATGAACATAAATGAAATGGCAAATGTAAGCTTTCATTGCAGTTGCGGAAAGACACATCATCTGGATATTCGTAAGATTGTCATAGGAAGTAATGTAATTTCAGAGCTTCCTTCTATTCTAGAAGATTTTAAATGTAAAAAAATCTATATCTTATGTGATAATCATACTTGGAAGGCTGCTGGTGAAAAGGTTTATCATACGTTAAAAGGAAATCATTTTGACGTGTCTTTTACAATGATCGACCGCGGTGAGAATATTTTAATTCCTGATGAAAAAGCTGTCGGAGAAATGTTTATGGGGCTTCCTGCTGATACAAAGATGATTCTCTCTGTTGGTTCTGGAACTTTAAATGACATGGCAAAATATATGTCTTCAAGAACTGGTATTCCTTATACAATTGTATGTACAGCTCCATCTATGGACGGATATGCTTCTTCTGGTGCTCCTTTAATGAATGGTGGAAGAAAAATTTCTTACACTGCAACACTTCCATATGCAATCATTGGTGATACCGATATTATGAAAAATGCTCCTATGAAAATGATCCTAGCTGGATATGGAGATATTATCGGAAAACTTACAGCTCTGGCCGATTGGAAACTTTCTCATGAAATCACCGGCGAATATTATTGTGAGACAATCGTAAAGCTTGTACAAAAAGCAATCAATAAAGTCGTTGATACCCGCTTTGATCTCGCCAAACGTGACGAAGATGCCATCTTTTATCTGATTGAGGCTCTGATCTTAACTGGTGTTGCCATGGGATTGATCGGAGTTTCAAGACCTGCATCTGGTGCAGAACATATGCTGAGTCACTACTGGGAAATGGCAGTAATTGCAACTGGCAAAAATCCAGAGCTTCACGGCATTAAAGTTGGAATCGCCACACCGATCATTACCAAAATCTTTGATGAGATGAAAGACACTCTTCCTGAATCTGTTTTCAAAATGGCTCCCTCTGCAAAATACACTACACAACTATTAAGAGATGTAAATGCACCTGTAAATCCTCAGGAAGCGGGGATTGACAATGATTTGTTTTATCGAAGCATCTTAGAAGCAAATACTGTTCGCAAACGATATAGCATTCTTGATTATGCTGTCAAGCATGGTAATATTGAGAAAATTGCTGATGAGATAACTAGAAATTATTATATGGATATCTAAGATCAACTGGCATTTACAATAATTTCTTTAGAACTGTTTATACTTTCTTTAGAATTGTTCATACTTTATATATTGAATAAAAGAAGGATTTTGCTATACTTAAGACATAGTTTTTCATATATATTTTTTAATCCTCTCTTTTCAGAAAAGTAACCGCTCATTTTATTGAGCGGTCTTTTTATTTCATAAATATTCTCCTAACATATCTCTTACACATTTCTCTATCTGATCCATAATATCCACACATACCTCTTTTTTCATCCCTGCCGTAATTCCAACTGTTAAAATTTCCTTTCTTCCAGGATTACGTCCATTCCCGTCAACTGTCGTGGTATGTTCTCCATAATATGTGCTGCTATAAGTTAGATCATATGCTGGGCTTAGTCGCCAACTATCTTTCTCTTCATCATATAAATATGTGAAATTCTTTGAATGATCATCTCGATTATGTGCAAAAACGTTAAAACACATTCTACGAAACATATTTTCAATATCCTCCGTATTATCTCTTGTTAATATCTTTGTCAATTTCATTAAACTATGATAATCAAGACTTGGCTGCTCGAAGTCCAATTCCAAAAGAGCTGCAGCAGTTAACATATGAATTCTTTTTTTTCCTGTTTGGTCTATTCTTCTATCAAAGCGTTTCGTTCCAAAATAACCATCACACTGTTCTGATGGAAAAAGTCTTGTTTCACTCATTGTAATCCCACTTTTTTTCGCACAACATGAATAATCATATTCCATTTTCCCTGCATTTTTTTCATCTACATGAGCTGGAAATTTTATGATCCATTCTTCCTCATCGATTGTCGTCATGATCTTCGGTCTTGCACCACCACTGGTTCCTCCAAGGCGATATAATTCATCTAGTTTATCTGAATATTCTGTATTGAGAATTTTCTGACATTGTTCTGCCAGTTCATCCAGGTTTGTATTTCCATTTGTTTGTTCCAATGTCCGCTCAGGATGATAGGTAATTGCTCCCATTCCTGACTTTCCAACAATCTCTAAGCGGTCCAAAACAGTTAATCTATCTGGATTCTGTTTATGTGCACGCAATAATCGATTCAATAATAATCTTCCCCAGTTATCTGGCAAACTGTCCGCAAATACTCCGAAAAGGCCATCAAAATAATCCTTTTGCGGAACAAACACTTGATTTTTTAAAGGTAATGAAAATGGGCTGATTGAAAAACCATCTTCTAACCATTCCTCACTATACTGGAATGCAACTTTATGCCCTGATGCCATAGCCAGTGTTCCCACAAGCTTTTCATCATACATAACTTGTAACGTTTTAGTTTCGCTCATTGATAACCTCCTGAATATTCCGATATGGCACTTGTGTAAAAATATTTCGAAGTTCATCTGCAATATCTAATGCCATTGCTATCTTAGTTAATGAAATTAATGAAATCTGTCCTGTTGTCTCAAACCTTTTGATCGAACCATAACTTACACCACTCATAGAAGCTAATTTCATCTGAGAAATAGAACGCCGTTTTCTGATCTTTCGTACTCTTTGTGCAAGTTTCTGATCTAATTCTTCTGCTGTTTCCCATACTAATTGTTCCATTTATTTCTCCTTATTTTATAGATAATATTTTATCCAAAATCTCATATTTTTAATAATAATAGATAATATTTTATCTATTATTATTTTATCATTTATACTTCATTTAAACAAGTTTTGTTTGAATATATTCAATTTCTTTAGAACTGTTTATCCTCTCTTTTCAGAAAAGTAACCGCTCATTTTATTGAGCGGTCTTTTTATTTTTCAGAAATTAGTGTATGATAGGCTTTGGTTGTTTGTATACAATCAAATTTTTAAAGAAGGAGTCACTATTTTATTATGAATACTTTTCAAAAATTCATCCAATACTATAAACCTTACAAAAAAGTCTTCATTTTTGATCTGATCTGTGCAGCATTTATCAGCCTTGTTGATCTTGCTTATCCACAGATCCTTCGTTCACTTACAAAAACTTTATTTCTTAAAGATGCTTCTACGATCCTTAAAACACTTCCTGTGATTGGCGGTATCTTATTTATCTGCTATGTTTTTCAGGCTTTTTGTAAATATTATGTCAGCTGTCAAGGACATATCATGGGTGCCCAGATGGAACGTGATATGCGTCGTAAACTTTTTGATCATTATGAAAATCTTTCTTTTTCTTATTATGATCAGCATAACACTGGACAGATGATGAGCCGTCTTGTCTCTGATCTATTTGATATTTCTGAGGCAGCCCACCATGGACCAGAGAACTTGTTTATCTCTCTTGTAAAGATTGTTGGATCTTTTATTTTCCTGTTTATCATTCAGTGGAAATTAGCCATCATTCTTCTTGTGATCGTTTTGCTTATGATCTTCTTTAGTGCAAAACAAAACCGTAGAATGCAAGCGACTTTCCTCGATAACCGTAGAAAGATCGGTGATATCAATGCATCCCTTCAAGATTCTCTCTCTGGAATCCGTATTGTACAGTCTTTTGCAAACGAAGATATTGAACGCGAGAAATTTCGCCTCGGAAATGAAGCTTTCTTAGATTCCAAACGTGATAATTATCATGCCATGGGAAGCTTCCAAAGTGGGAATACATTTTTTCAAGGAATGATGTATCTTGTAACATTGCTTGCTGGAGGTTATTTTATTGCTCTGGGACAAATGAGTGCCGCTGACCTTGCGATGTATGCGTTATATATTGGAATCTTTATCAGTCCAATTCAGATTCTTGTAGAGTTAACTGAAATGATCCAGAAAGGTATGTCTGGTTTTATCCGCTATCAGGCAATTATTGATATTGAACCTGAGATCACAGATTGTGTTGATGCTGTTGATATGAAACATCCTGATGGAGATATCTGTTATCATGATGTTTCATTTAGTTATGAAAACAATGAAATTGTATTAAATCATATTGATTTCACAATTAAATCTGGAAAATCCGTTGCTCTTGTCGGACCTTCTGGTGGTGGAAAAACAACTATCTGTTCTTTGCTTCCTAGATTTTATGATATCACAGACGGCTCCATTACCATCGGTGGTCAGAATATTAAAAATATCAAATTAGAAAGTCTTAGAAATTCCATCGGTATCGTCCAACAGGATGTTTACCTCTTCGGTGCCAGTGTGAAAGAAAATATTGCTTACGGAAAACCAGATGCAACATTTGATGAAATTGTCGAAGCTGCTAAAAAAGCAAATATCCACGACTTTATCATGACATTACCAGATGGCTATGATACATTCGTCGGAGAACGAGGCACAAGATTATCTGGCGGCCAGAAACAAAGAATCTCCATTGCAAGAGTCTTCCTAAAGAATCCACCAATTTTAATATTAGACGAAGCCACCAGTGCATTAGATAACGAAAGTGAACAACATATCCAGAAAAGTCTGGACGCACTTTCCAAAAATCGTACAACCATCACAATTGCACACCGTTTATCAACCATTCAGAACGCAGATGAAATTCTTGTTATCGACGGACAAACAATCAAAGAACGCGGAACACATGAAGAATTGATCACCTTTGGTGGACTTTATGCAAAATATTATTATATGAACAAATAATGCATTTTTATCATCTGTTAACATAATTAGTTTAGAAGTGTTTATAAATTCTTTAGAATTGTTCATACTTTATATATTGAATGAGTTGAGGATTTTGATATACTTAAGACATAGTTTTTCATATATATTTTTAATCCTCTCTTTTCAGAAAAGTAGCCGCTCGTTATGAGCGGTCTTTTTTTGTAGAAATTGAATAATTATAATTTATAGTTGGCCAACTGTATATTTCGAGTATATGATAAAAAATAAATAAGCAACTGAACACGATGCGGTGGAATTTTAAGGGGATGTGTGTGGAGAATGGTATTGGATATGAATTAAGGTTTTCTCAGACAGATGATATGAAGTTTGAATGTAGCTCAAACATCTCATTAAATCAGTATTCATAAGTCTCTTGAATCTTCTGTTAACGAATACAAAACTTATCAGCCAATACAATAAAACATACACACTGCGTAGTGGTTTGAATCACGTAAATTATTTGAATATTATAAAAAGAGATCATGTGTCAGCAACCGTACGGACACGTCTGCACTTAGCGAGTGGATGGTCGTTAGACCATTCAGGAGCTTAGTACAGCTACGTGGGAGTCCGAACGCAAGTGGGTTGCAGACACATGATCTCTTTTTATAATATTCCACCAATAATTTCCGTCTTCAAACTACAAATCAAAATCTTGTGAAGTGTGTAGACTTTTGTTATAATAACGTTAGGCAATGCTAACCAAGTGTTAGCATAGACTAACTTATAAAAATGAGAGGAATTACATATGTATTTAGAAATAAAAGATATGAAAAAAAGCTTCGGATCAGGCGAAAGTTATAATCAAGTACTAAAAGGAATCACAACCAACATCGAACAAGGGCAGATGTGTGTCATTCAAGGAAGCAGTGGTTCAGGAAAATCTACAATGCTAAACTGTATCGGCGGATTAGATACTATGGATTCTGGTTCAGTCAAAGTCGATGGCAATGAAATATCAGGATTAAATGCAGATGAGCTCTCCGAATACCGCAGAGCTAATCTAGGGTTTATCTTCCAGTTTTATAATCTGGTACCAAATCTTACAGTCAAAGAAAATATAGAGATCTGTCAATTTTTAACGGAAGATCCATTGGATATGGAAGAACTGCTAGATACGCTCGGACTAACAGAACATCAAGATAAATTTCCTGCACAATTATCCGGTGGACAGCAGCAGCGATGTGCAATTGCAAGGGCGTTGATCAAGAATCCAAAGCTGCTTCTTTGCGACGAACCGACAGGAGCTCTTGATTCGAAAACATCCAAAGATATCTTGATCTTATTAGAGAAGATCAATCAGCAATATGGCACAACCATGCTGATCGTAACGCATAATAATGCAATCCGCAATATGGTACATAAGGTTATTATCATCAAAGATGGTCAGATCAGTGAAGATTACGAAAATGAAACAAGATTACCAGCAAAATCACTGGAGGATCTTTAGATGGAAAAAGTATTGAGAAAAAGAGCATGGAGAGATTTAAAAGAAAATAAATTCCGCTATTTTGCACTTGCTTTTTTGATTATTATCAGTATGTATTTGGTCATCAGTCTGGTAGGTGCAGCGGATACGATTGTTGATGGAACTACAAAGCAGGCAAAGAAACATAAGCTGGAAGATGGACAGTTTCAGGTATTTGTGCCACTAACGACAAAACAAAAAGAAAACTTTACAAAGAAAGGGCTTACAGTAGAAGAGACATTTTATCTTGATTTTAGACAAAAAGATGGAAGTAAGTTAAGAATCTTTAAGAATCGTAAAAAAGTCAATAAAATTAATCTGGATGAAGGTCGATTAGCAAAAAACAAAAGTGAAGTTGTTGTAGAAAAACGATATGCACAAGAACACAACTTAAAAACAGGATCAAAGATCACGATTGACGGCAACTTCTATAAAATAACAGGAATCGGATCAGTTCCAGACTACGATGCATGTTATGAAAAGTTATCAGACAGTACTGTAGACAGCAAACAGTTTGGACTTGCATTTGTGACAGAAGATGCTTATGAAAATCTAAAAGACAATGAAAATAGTATTCAGTCTGAGGAATATATCTATGCATACCGATTAAATGGTGCAATGACTCAGAAACAGTTGAAAAATAAATTAAAGAAGATCACATTTAACCCGGATGATGTCGATGATCCATATTTTAAAGATTACTGGGAAGAAACTGCAGGAAAGAAAGATGACATCAAAGACGGAATCAAAAAACTTACAGATGCAAGTACCCAGATGTCAGACGGATTAAACAAACTAAGTGAAAACAACGAAACATTGCAAAAAGGTGCCAATCAGATTTTTCAGGCATACTTAAAAACGGCAGAAAGCCAGTTGACCTCCTTTGGTGTAACATCATTGACAGAAAATAATTATGCGAATATTCTAAAAAGTTTGATCGCAAAGTCAAGTGATGGGTTGACAAGATTATCCTTAGAATCAGCAAAAGAACAGCTGGATGCCTTAAAAACATATAGAGATGGAATCAAGGCTTATACAAATGGTGTTAAAAAAGCATCAGATGGAAGTAGTAAGTTAAAAGAAGGAACTGATCAATTGGAAGAAGGAACAAAAGAACTGATGAAAGCATTTGATATGGAAACATCGAATCTGACTCAGTTTTTAAAGGCAGATGACAATATAAGAATTGGAGCAGCGGCAGGTGATCAGGTCATTAGTAAACTTGCTGGAATGGTAGCAGGTGTCATCATTATGATCTTATTTACCTATGTAATATCTGTTTTTGTCATTCATGAAATTGAGAAAGAAAATAGTATTATTGGAACATTGTATGCGCTTGGAGTGATAAAGAAGCAGCTTCTAAAATATTATTTAACAGTTCCGGTGATCGTAACATTTCTGGCTGGATTAGCAGGAACGATCATTGGATATAGTCCGATAGGAATTCCAACACAGATGCAGGATTGTTATGATTATTTTTCTATACCAGATTTGAGTCCAGAACTTTTAATCTATCTATTGGTGTATGGAATTGTTATGCCGCCACTTGTTGCAGTGATCGTAAACTATTTTGTTATAAGAAAGAAACTGTCAAGGCCAGCACTTTCTATGATAAGAAATGAGCAAAAGAAGAGTCATATTTCAAAAGTCAAATTAGGTGATATGCCATTTCTTACAAAATTCAGGATCAGGCAGTCACTGCGTGAGGCAAGAGCCGGATTTACGGTAGTATTTGGAATGTTTATTGCACTGTTGGTTATGATGATTGGTCTGGACTGTTATGTGATGTGTGATCATATCAGCAAAGAAAATAAGAAAGACACAAAATTTGAATATATGTATACATATAAATATCCAGATAAAAAAGTACCAAAAGGCGGGGATGCATGTTTTGTAAAAGGATTGCATAAAGAAGTATGGGGATATGATCTTGAAATTTCCCTGATCGGTATAGAAAATGATAATCCATATTTCAGCCAGGATAAAGATCTTCCGAAAGCAAAGAACAAAGTTGTTATTTCATCTGCAATGGCACAGAAATATGATCTAAAAAAAGGTGACTCGATCATACTGTCTGATGAGGAAGATGAAATGGATTACGCATTTCAGGTAGCAGATATCACACAATATTCTTCTGGGTTATATGCATTTATGGATATTGACAGCATGAGAGATCTCTTTCAGACATCATCAGATTATTACAATATGGTTGTATCAAAGAAGAAACTGTCGATTGACTCTGGAAAACTATATGCAACGACAAGTAAAAAAGCAATTGAGGAGAGTTCAGATGTATTTATCAATATGATGATTCCGATGATGGGAATGATCGTTGGACTTTCTGTTATCATCTTTGCAATTGTCATGTATTTAATGATCAAGGTAATGATTGATCGTTCTGCACAAAATATTGCGTTGATGAAAGTATTTGGGTATCGGAAGAAAGAGATTAAGAAGCTTTATCTAGATGGGAATTTCTATATGATCGCAATTGGAGCACTGATCAGTGTTCCGTTATCCAAGAAATTAATGGATGCAATGTATCCAGTTATGGTTTCCAATATAGCTTGTGGTATGAATTTAAGTTTCACATGGCAGATGTATGCATTGATCTATGCAGGAATTATCATTACATACCTGGTAATTAACAAGTTATTAGTGCGAAAGATTTACAAAGTCGGACTTTCTGATGCGTTAAAGAATCGTGAGTAAGATTAAAAGAAACAATCAGTCTTTGCCATATAAAATAAACTATTGTATAATGATACAAAAAGACCAAAGAAGGAAGAAACGATGACATTACAACAGCTAAGATATGTCGTAACGATTGCGGAGATCGGAACGATCAGCAAGGCAGCAGAAGAACTCTTTGTATCACAGCCAAGTCTTACCAAAGCGCTAAAAGAACTGGAAAAAGAGATGCAGATCACGATCTTTGACCGCACGAACAAGGGAATTCATGTATCCAGAGAAGGAGAGATTTTCCTCGGATATGCAAGACAAGTACTGGAGCAGGCGGCATTGATCGAAGAGAAATATAAACATAAAAGTGGTGGGAAACAGGAATTTTGCATTTCAACACAGCATTATTCTTTTGCAGTCAATGCATTTGTAGACTTGATCAAAGAATATGGAAGTGAGAATTACGATTTCAGTCTGAGAGAAACTCAGACTTATGAGATTATCGATGATGTAGCCAGAATGAAAAGTGAGATCGGAATTTTATATCTCAATGAATTCAATGCATCGGTCCTTGAGAAGATCATGAAAGCAAATGATCTCAAATTCACGGAACTATTTGTTGCAAGACCACATATTTTTATCTGCGATAAGAATCCGCTGGCACAGAAAGATCAGGTCACAATGGAAGATCTCAAAGATTATCCGTATCTGTCATTTGAGCAGGGGGAACATAATTCTTTCTATTATTCTGAAGAGATGTTCAGTACGGAAGTGCGTTCAAAGAACATTCGAGTGAGAGACAGGGCAACGTTGTTTAACTTGCTGATCGGATTAAATGGATATACGATCAGCAGCGGTGTGATCGATAAGGAATTAAATGGAGAGAATATTATCGCAGTTCCGCTTGCAGAAGAAGGCGAGATGCATATTGGGTATGTGACACATAAGAAGACGAAACCTAGCAGGCTTGGGGCTATTTATCTGGAAGCGTTGAAGAGGCATGCACAATAATTTTATATATGTTTAAAGAAAGGTAGAAAACAATGGAACAACAGCAGTCAGAAAAGAAACATAAACGAAGAGTCAGATACAAAGGGACTCATCCAAGAAGATTCGAAGAGAAATACAAAGAATTAAACCCAGAAAAATACGGAGATACGATTCAAAAAGTTATTAGTAAAGGAAGTACACCGGCAGGAATGCACATTTCCATCTGTGTAAAAGAAATTCTTGAATTTTTTGACATCCAGCCGGGACAAAAAGGATTGGATGCAACCTTAGGATATGGCGGACATACAAGAAAGATGTTAGAAAAGTTACAGGGCAAAGGTCATATCTACGCATTAGATGTAGATCCGATCGAATCTGTAAAGACAGAGAAACGTCTGCATGATGCAGGGTTTGGAGAAGATATCTTAACGATCAAGCATATTAATTTTGCTAATATTGATCAGGTAGCCGAAGAAGTTGGACCATTCGATTTCATTTTAGCCGACCTTGGCGTATCCTCCATGCAGATTGATAATCCGGAAAGAGGATTTTCTTATAAATTTGAAGGACCATTAGATTTAAGACTGAATCCAGAAAAAGGAATTTCAGCGGCAGAGCGCTTAGACGATATCACAAAGGCTGAATTTGAAGGGATGCTCATTGAAAATGCAGATGAGCCATATGCAAAACAGATCGCAAAAGAAACCGTTGCAACGATGAAACGAGGGAAGAAGATTAAGACAACAACGGATCTTAAAGAAGTCATTGAAAGAGCATTAAACTTCTTGCCAGAAAAAGAGCGAAAAGAAGCAGTCAAAAAATCCTGCCAGAGAACATTTCAAGCTTTGCGTATTGATGTAAACAGTGAGTTTGAAGTGTTAGAAGAACTATTAGAAAAACTTCCAGATGCATTAGCACCAGGTGGAAAGGTTGCAATCCTTACATTCCACTCTGGAGAAGATCGACTTGTAAAACATGCGTTTAAGTATGGGAAGAAAGTAGGAATCTACAGTGATGTAGCCAAAGATGTTATTCGTCCATCAAAAGAGGAATGTGCCCAGAACGGAAGAGCAAAATCAACAAAGATGCGCTGGGCGATCAAAGTGAAATAAAAATTAAAAGGAAGGGAAATATTAAAAAGAGGTATGCTTTTTAATATTTCCTTTTTTCAAAAATATGAAAGAAAATGGTTTAAAATGATTGACTTTGACTGAAACTGTGCTATAATGAAGAAAAAAAAGAAACGAATGATTGATTTTGACGTTTTTTATTTTGGAAAAGGAGGATAACCTGTATGAGAATTACAGAGCTGTTGCAGGATGCAACAATTGACCTTGGTGTGAAGGTTAATAGCAAAGAAGAAGCAATTGATCATCTGGTTGATTTGATGGTCAAAGGTGGAAATATTACAGACCGTGAAGAATTCAAGAAAGGCATTTTAGCCAGGGAAGCTAATGGAACAACTGGTATCGGAGGAGGGATTGCAATTCCTCATTCTAAGAACAAAGCAGTAACTAAGGCTGGTTTGGCTTCTATGACAGTACCAGACGGAGTCGATTATGAAGCAATGGATGGAGAACCATCTGACGTATTTTTTATGATCGCAGCACCAGCAGAAGGAAGTGACGTGCATTTAGAGGCATTGTCAAGATTATCTGTGATCTTAATGGATCCAGTATTTAAGGACAGTTTATTAAAGGCAACAAGCAAGGAAGAATATCTTGCATTGATCGACAAGAAAGAAACAGAAAAATTCCCAGAAGAGGCGGCGAAGGAAGAAGAGAAACCTGCTGTACAAGAAGAGAAAGCAGACGATGGAACGATCAGAGTTCTTGCAGTTACAGCATGCCCAACAGGAATCGCTCATACATTCATGGCAGCAGAATCTCTTGAGAATAAAGCAAAAGAGATGGGAATTACATTAAAAGCTGAGACAAATGGTTCAGGTGGAGCAAAGAATGTCTTAACAAAAGAAGAGATTGAAAATTGTGATGGAATCATCGTAGCAGCAGATAAGAACGTTGAGATGGCACGTTTTGATGGAAAACAGGTTCTTCAGACAAAAGTAGCAGACGGAATTAATAAACCAGAAGAACTGATCCAGACAATTTTAGATAAGAAAGCACCAACATATCATCATTCAGGAGCAGCAGCACAAGAAGATAGTGCAGAAGGTGAAAGCGTTGGACGTCAGATTTATAAACATCTGATGAATGGTGTATCTCATATGCTGCCATTTGTAATCGGTGGAGGTATCTTGATCGCTCTTGCATTCTTAGTAGATAATCAGGCAATCAACCCGGCAAACTTCGGTAAGAATACACCACTTGCAGCTTTACTAAAGACAATCGGTGAACAGGCATTTGGATTTATGCTTCCAATCTTAGCTGGATTTATTGCAATGAGTATTGCAGACCGACCAGGATTAGCGATAGGTTTCGTTGGTGGAGCATTAGCAAATGGTGGTTATACATTTGCAAATATCATGGCATATGACTCTACCAAAGCCGTTTCCTCTGGATTTATCGGAGCATTATTTGCAGGTTTTGTTGGTGGATATATCATGGTTTTATTAAGAAAACTGTTTGATAAATTACCAAGTGCATTAGAAGGGTTAAAACCAATTTTACTATTCCCAGTTTGTGGTATTTTAATTATGGGTGTTGTGATGATCGCAGTTAATCCGGTTGTTGGAGCGATCAATACAGGACTGAATAACTTCTTATCATCTATGAGTGGAACAAGTTCTATCCTTTTAGGAGCAGTTCTTGGAGCGATGATGTCCATTGATATGGGTGGTCCATTTAATAAAGCAGCGTATGTATTTGGTACAGCACAGTTAACAGTAGCCAATGCAGGACCAGAACAGTATGCGATCATGGCAGCTGTTATGGCCGGAGGAATGGTACCTCCACTTGCGATCGCACTTTGTACAACATTCTTCAAGAATCGTTTTACAGAGAGTGAAAGAAAATCTGGTGTTGTAAATTACATCATGGGATTATCATTCATTACAGAAGGAGCTATCCCGTTTGCAGCAGGAGATCCAATCCATATCCTGCCACCATGTATCGTAGGATCTGCAGTAGCAGGTGCGTTATCCATGGCATTTAAATGTGGACTTCCAGCACCACACGGTGGAATCTTTGTTATTGGAGTCATCACGAATCCAGTACAATACTTAATTTCTGTAGTAGTTGGTGCAGTTATTGGAATGATCGTTATGTCATTTACAAAGAAACCATTAAATAAATAAGATTGTAAATAACCATTTACAATAAATTAATTCCTCATATTTTCATAAGCAATATTTATAATAAGTAAACAGAGATTGTGAAATTTTGCAATCTCTGTTTGCTATTTTGATAAAACAATGATATACTAGATAAGATTTTAGAAATCAAAGACAGTTCATTCGTACCATCCTGTCTATAAACAAAACTAGGACTGAGAAGAAGATTTTCAGGATACAGGTACGCGTGCTTGTATCCTTTTTTGATTGAAAATATATGTAGAAGGGAAAGAAGAAAATGTATCAGTTAACAACACATGCATCCTTTGATTCAGCTCATTTTTTATCGGGTTATGAAGGAAAATGCAGCAATATCCACGGGCACCGCTGGAAATTAGAAGTTACCGTACAAAGTGAAACATTAGAACAGACAGGGCAGATTCGAGGAATGGTTGTCGATTTTGGACAGTTAAAAGATGATATCAAAAAATTAGCAGATGAGTTTGATCATAGTCTGATCATAGAAGATGGAACATTAAAAGAGAAGACAGTAGAAGCATTGAAAGAGGAAAATTTCAAAATGATCTTCGTAGATTTTCGTCCAACTGCAGAGAGTTTTGCAAAATATTTTTATGATAGAGTGAAAGAAATCGGATATGATGTCAAGTTAGCGAAAGTTTATGAGACACCAAATAATATGGCAGCATATGGGGAGTAAATGAGATGGAAACATTTAAAGTAGTCGAAACCTTTGTAAGTATCAACGGAGAAGGAAAGAAAGCTGGTCGTCTTGCTATGTTTATCCGATTGAAAGGATGTAACTTAAACTGCTCTTACTGTGACACAACATGGGCAAACAAAAGAAATGCAAAGTGTGAACTTTTAACAGCGCCACAGATCGTAGAAAGAATTAAAGAGGCAGGAGTAGAACTCGTTACATTAACTGGTGGAGAACCACTTCTTGATGAAAATGTATCAGAACTGATCGGAAGTATCTTAATGATGCCAAAAGTTGAGATTGAGATTGAGACAAACGGAAGTGTACCGATCAAATATTATAAAGAAAGAGATAACAGATTGACAATGACAATGGATTATAAACTTCCATCCAGCAACATGGAAGAGAGTATGTGCCTTGAAAATATGGAATATTTAAAACCATGGGATGTTGTTAAATTTGTTATTGGAAGCAGGGAAGATTTAAACAGAGCAAAAGAAATCATCGAAAGATTCAGCCTGTGCCAGAAGGCGATCGTATATTTCAGTCCTGTATTTGGCAAGATCGAACCAGAAGAAATCGTTGAATTTATGAAAGAAAGCAAGCTTAACAAAGTCAGATTCCAGATTCAGATTCACAAAGTCGTATGGGATCCTGACAAGACAGGCGTTTAGTACTAATTTATTATGGGAGGAAATACTATGGCAATCGATAAAGAAGCGATCAAGGAACACGTAAGAGGAATCCTTGTTGCACTTGGAGATGATCCAGATCGTGAAGGATTAAAAGAAACACCAGATCGTGTCGCAAGAATGTATGAAGAAGTCTTTGAGGGAATGAATTATAGTAATCATGAGATCGCACAGATGTTTTCAAAGACATTTGAAGATGATCTAAGTGTCAAAGATCATAAAGATATGGTGATCGTAAAAGATATTGATATCTTTAGTTATTGTGAGCATCATATGGCATTAATGTATGATATGAAAGTCTCTGTGGCATATTTGCCAAAAGACAAGGTATTAGGACTTAGTAAGATTGCAAGAATCTGTGATATGGTTGGAAAACGTTTACAGCTTCAGGAAAGGATCGGAAGTGATATCGCAGAGATCATCATGGAAGTTTCAGGAAGTGAAGATGTAGCCGTTTATATCGAAGGGTGCCATAGCTGCATGAGTGCAAGAGGAATCAAAAAACAAAATGCTAAGACAGTGACAACAACACTTCGTGGAGCATTTGACACAGATTCTACATTAAAATGGCATTTTATGATGCAGGCAGGAAAATAAGAAAAGGAGATAAGTAAAATGGCAAAACCAAACAAAGCCGTTGTTGTATTCAGCGGTGGACAAGACAGCACAACATGCCTTTTCTGGGCAAAGAAGAAATACGATGAAGTGATCGCACTTTCATTTAACTACGGGCAGAGACATTCCAAGGAACTTGAATGTGCCAAGAAGATCTGTAAAGAACACGGGGTAGAACATCATATCTTAGATATGGAACTATTAAACCAGTTAGCGCCAAACTCTCTTACCAGAGTTGATATGGAAGTAGATCATGAAGCACCAAAAGAAGGAACACCAAATTCATTTGTTGATGGAAGAAACATGTTATTCTTAACATTTGCAGCTGTTTTTGCAAAACAAAGAGGAATTCATGTATTAGTAACCGGTGTATCCCAGAGTGATTTCAGTGGATACCCAGACTGTCGCCATGTCTTTATCTCATCCCTAGAGACAACATTAACACTTGCCATGGATTATGAGTTTGAAGTGATCACACCACTGATGTGGATTGACAAGAAACAGACATGGGAGATGGCTGACAAATTAGATGTTTTTGATATCGTAAGAAATGAAACTTTAACATGCTATAATGGAGTGATGGGTGATGGATGCGGAGAATGCCCAGCATGTAAGTTAAGAAGACATGGATTAGAGGAATATTTAAAAGTCCGTGGACATAAATAAGAATATACAAAAGAGAAAAAGGATCTTGTAATTGTACAAGGTTCTTTTTGCTATTTATACATATGAATAAATGAAAAAAAGTTGCAAGAAAGCATTGATAAAATTTTAACAATAGTGTACTATGTATTTGTAGCGAAACAATCGATTGAAATCGGATATTCAGATATATGAGGATAAGTTCAATTTCGGTCATCCAGGTAAAAGGAGATGTAGTTATGGCAAGATTTACATTACCAAGAGATTTATACTTCGGAGAAAACGCATTAGAGACACTAAAAACAATCAAAGGAAACAAAGCAGTATTATGCCTAGGCGGCGGATCTATGAAACGTTTTGGATTTGTTGACAAGGTTGTTGGATATTTGAAAGAAGCTGGAATTGAAACAAAACTGATCGAAGGAATCGAACCAGATCCATCTGTAGAAACTGTTATGAAAGGTGCCAAAGTGATGCAGGAATTTGAACCAGACCTGATCATCGCAATGGGTGGAGGATCACCAATTGATGCAGCAAAGGCAATGTGGGTATTTTATGAGCATCCACAGACAACCTTTGATGACATCAAAGATCCATTTACAATCCCACCACTTCGTAATAAAGCAACATTTATCGCAATTCCATCAACCTCAGGAACAGCAACAGAGGTAACGGCATTCTCAGTAATTACAGATTACAGTACAGGAATCAAATACCCACTGGCTGATTTTGAGATCACACCAGATGTAGCGATCGTAGATCCATCATTGGCAGAGACCATGCCACAGACATTAACAGCACATACAGGAATGGATGCATTAACTCATGCAATCGAAGCTTACGTTGCAGGATTACATTCTCCATTCTCAGATCCGTTAGCGATCCATGCGATCGAGATGATCTTTGATAACCTGAAAGCATCTTATGAAGGGGACATGCAAGCAAGAGGAAACATGCATATCGCACAGTGCCTGGCAGGAATGGCATTTTCTAACGCACTGCTTGGAATCGTACATTCCTTAGCCCATAAGACAGGAGCAGTCTTTGATACAGGACACATTCCTCATGGATGTGCAAATGCAATCTATCTTCCATATGTCATCCAGTACAATGCCAAAGTCTGTGAAGACAGATTCGCAATGATCGCAAGAAAATTAGGACTTCCTGGAGTTACAGATAAGGCATTAACTTTATCACTGATCAAAGCGGTAGAAGATTTGAGAGCAAGTCTTAATATTGTATCTAATCTGAAAGATTTCGGAGTAAATGAAGAAGAATTTATTGAGAAGAAACATATGATCGCAGAGAGAGCAGTTGGAGATGCTTGTACGGGATCTAATCCGAGAGAAACATCTGTTGAGGATATGGAGAAGATATTGGAATGTATTTATTATGGTAAGGATGTGACATTTTAAATTTTAATTTTTGTGGTGGTTGGTCAACTGTAGATTTCGAGTATATGATAAAAAATAAATAAACGATCGGAAGAGCAGCTAGAGAGCGATGGAGAAGTTTAAGAAGCGAGGGGTGATCAGATGAATCAACTGGAGCAATTAACAAAACTTCAAAGAAAACAAGAAGAATCTCAGCCATTTTCAGAAAATGATAAGAAAATCTTAAAGCAGTTAAGCCAATGTAATAGCAGTTATTATAAAGCAAAAATAATAGATATGCTTATTTATGAACTAGAAGACTGGAGCTATGAAATTCTAAAAGTTATGGTAAAAGATCAAGACAGACTTGTTGCTGAAATGGCGGTGAGATCCTTGGCAAATTTTATTAAGGCAAAGGATTTTGCAAATTTATTGGAAGAGTTTGAAGAGTGCACAGATTTTATAAAATATGATATTGTTGATATGATAGGATATATCGGATTTAAGAGAAAATTGTCTGATGATGTTATAAAAGAAAGGATGCAGGAAATATTATCAAAGTTAAAGAAAGACAGCCGGGCTGTTTATAGTACTTATGCGGAGTTATATTATGTAACAAAGGAAGAAAAATATATTTATAAGATCTTGAAAGATTTAAAATCTAAAGATGAGGATATAAGGCATCATATTCTGTATACAATAGATGGAATAATTATAGAAAATAACTTAAAATCTAAAAAATTATTAAATGATCATAAACAATTATTACAAAAAATGGAACAAAAATTATATGTGAATATGGAATATGAAGAACGATATAATCATATATTCAGAGAACGTTTAATTCGTTCTATTCGTAAAACATTAGGAAAGTCAACAGAAATCATTTATCCGAAGGAAAGAAATTTTTATGAACAGATTCCAGATGATTTGGAACATATTTTACAAAGATGCATTTTCGAATTATATTATCCAATCCATGATGATCGACAAGAAATCGTTTTAAATCTGTTAAAAGAAAATAAAGACAAAATAAAAGATGAAAGTTTTTATATTTTTGGAAGTTACATAGAAAGCCTTTATGGAAATGATGATGTCAATGTATATCAAGAATGGCTAGAAGAAAATGGTTCAAGAGAAAATGAAGCAATCATCTTATATTTAAGGGCGGTTTGGGAAGTTGCATTGAGTGATTATGAAGTATCAAATAAAAGAGCCTTAAGATATGCTAAAAAAGCTTTGAAATGTGCAAAAGATATTCCAGCAATTTATCATCTCATTGGGAGATTAACAAGCCCGGATACTGATTATTACATAGAGCTAAAAGAAAAAGTGAAACAACATACAAGATATGTGGCATTGCATGAAATCGATGATATTCCATTCGAACAATTATATAGCTATGAGACATTTTTGCAGATGGATATTCTAAAGAAGATTGCAAAACCAAAGGATTTTTCATGTATCTGTATTGAAGAAGATTATGAGAAGTTTTGGAATTGGGGATTAGAGAAGAGCGTTTTTGGTGAATGGACGAAGTCAGTAAAATAATGTATAATAAGAACCAAAATAAGGAGGAATCCAACTCATGGGAAGATATCTAAATAGTTCAACTCCATATGCGTTATATCAAGGTGAAGCAAATCAGCCATATTTTGTAGATAAATCATTATTGCTGACAGAATTGTTCCCTGTTTTGGATGCAGGGAATCAGCATGTTTGTATCACAAGACCAAGACGTTTTGGAAAAACGATCATGGCTAATATGATCGCAGCATTTTTTGAGCAAAAAAGTGGATTCAGATTCGATTAAAAGGAATATCCACAGATCGAAGTTTACGAAGATGATTCTGCGGCGGATGTGCTAGAGACGATTTTTGAAGAATGCAGTCAGGAACGTTTTGTTTTTGTTTTGGATGAATGGGATTTTATTTTCCATAAAGATTTTATTACGGAAGAAAATAAAAAGCAGTATATCCAGTTTTTAAGTAATTTATTAAAAGACCGCCCATATGTTCAAATGACTTATATGACAGGAATTCTTCCAATTGCAAAATATTCCGATGGATCGGAATTAAATATGTTTGATGAGTATGATATGGCATGCAAAGAAAAATACAGTGAATATTTTGGCTTTTTGGATGAGGAAGTGGATCAGCTTTATAATATTTATAAAAAGATAACAAAGAACCCGAAGATTTTAAGAATTGAATTAAAAGAATGGTATGATGGTTATCGAGCGGCAGCAGGAGATTATTTATATAATCCAAGATCTGTTGTCTGTGCATTAAGAGATAATCAACTGGCAAACTATTGGACAAGTTCGGGAACTTACGATTCCATTTTCAACTATATCAAAGGAAATATAGCGGATGTGAGAAATGATATACCTGGAATCATTTTAGAACTTAAAATAAATCATACGCCACAGGAAGCAATAGAACAGATTAAAGAGAAGAATTACCAATTGAAATTCCAAGGAAAAATTGGAGAAATTTCAGCATATGAAGGAAGTATATTAGCAGTTGGAATCAGTTATGATAGAAAAACGAAGAAGCATAGTTGTGAAGTAGAAAAGCTATAAATAAAAAAAGGATACACAATCAATTTGAAAGTAATATAAAATCGGTTGTGTATCCTTTTATTATGGCATTATTTTAGCTGATCAGGCAGAAAACTGAAAATATATTTTTCTGATTTTTTTACTATGAATGCGCCAATGTAAGTGGCAAGAAGTTCAAAAATCAACCCAATATAAACAGAAATTCTAAACATACCACAAAATCTTATGATCCAGAAAGTCAGAACATGATGGACAAGCATTGCTTGATAACTGTATTTTGCAAGAAAAGATATGAATGGAAAATTAAATTTCATTACAAAATATCCGAAAGAGTACAGAAAAATAAATAAAATAAAACCCATAAAAACAATTGGAAAATTGTCACCAAAATAAGAACGAAAATCTATATTACATAGTACTAAAATAATACCGAAAGAAATAAAAGATGTCCATTTACTTAATAAAAAGTTTCGATGTTCATAAAACCATATTCCAGCAAGAAAAGACGCTGTGCATACAAAAAAATCGGTTCTTCCAAGATCACATATGATTTGAAGAATAAAAATGGCACTTATGATCATATAAACAACAGATTGATGATTTTTCCATAATGTTAAAAAAACAGGAAATAAGATATAAATAAGAATTATAACACCTAAAAACCATTCACCAACTGAATAATATCCTATACCACTTGGTAAAAAATATCCATCTATACCTATTATTGAAAAAAGAATATAGATAGGATTCCCACCCCAAAAAATTGTTTGGTGTTGTATGGATCGAATAATAAATACGGCAAGCCATACAAGCCAAAAAGAAGGGTAAATACTTCGAAATCTGCGGTAATAATATTTTTTGAATGAAAAATGAGGAGCGTAATTCATAAATAATACATATCCACTGATGATTAGAAATGTATAGACCGCTGATTGTCCCCAGCGGCCAGATGCATAACCATATAAAGGAAGATGTTTATTTGTAATATGATCTTGAACTAATGAACAACTATAATGATATATAACGATAATTAACATGGAAATTGCACGTACAAATACAATTGCAAGGTCTTTATGTTTTGAAATCATAAAACAATACCTCTGTTTCTAATGAAATGATCGTAATTCATGTACCGCAAATGTAATCGCAGATATCGCCGCAAATCCATCTGCAATTGGTGCTGAAAACATAACTCCCTCAATTCCAAAGAAAATCGGCAGAATGATCATCAACGGCAGCAAGAAAATAACCTGTCTGGTCAATGAAAGGAAAATACCACGGTTCGCCTTTCCAATCGCCGTAAAAAAGTTCGCAGTAATTGGCTGTAAACCATTAATAAAAGTACAAAACAAGAAAATTCGAAAGAACTTCTCAGCAAAACGGAAGTAAGCTTCACTCTCAGAACCAAAGATTCCAATGATCTGTCGTGGGAACAACTGGAAGCAGATAAAAGAAACCGTACTGATGATCGTTGCAGAGATTGCAGCTTTTAAATAGGCTTCTCGCACACGATCCAGTTTCTTTGCACCATAGTTATAACTGATGATTGGCTGTAATCCTTGGGAAATACCGATATTAATGGAGAAAAAGATCATATTGATCTTTGTGATGATCCCGGCACATGCTAGAGGGATATCGCTTCCGTAAGAAGATTTTGCACCATATCGGATTAAAACATTGTTCATAACGATCTGTACGACCATCATAGAAACCTGATTAAAAAATGGTGCCATACCAAGGGAAACAATTCTTCCGATATAATGTGGGTGTGGTTTTAATCTTTTCAATGTCAGATCGACGGTCTTAAATTTTCTTAAATATAAGATTACCATAATACCAGAAACAATCTGCCCGATCACAGTTGCCCATGCAGCACCGGCAATTCCCATATGAAAACCAAAAATCAATGTAGGATCAAGGATCGTATTAATGATTGCACCAGTCAAAGTACAAGCCATAGAAAACTTTGGACTTCCATCAGCACGTACAAGATTTGTACCTCCAGTTGTTAAGATCAAAAATGGAAAACCAAGGGATGTAATTCCGGTGTAGGTTAAAGAATAATTTAAAACACTAGAAGTTGCTCCAAATAAGATCATCATTGGTTTTAAAAATAGTCTTGTCACGATGCAAAGAATCACACCAAGTGAAAATAGCATGGTGATCGCATTTCCAGCGAAGGAAGCTGCTTCATTCTTTTCGCGTCGTCCCATGCAAAGGTTAAAGTTTGCAGCGCCACCAATTCCACACATTAAAGCGATGGAAGTACAAGTGATGACTAATGGGAAAGCAACATTCGTTGCGGCATTTCCAAGCATTCCAACGCTTCGGCCAATAAAAAACTGGTCTACCATATTATATAAAGCACTTACGACCATAGCGATAATGCTTGGAATTGCAAAACGAAGAAGCAAGCTAGAAATCTTCTCAGTACCGAGAGGATTTGTCTTTTGTTCATTCATAATAAATAAAACCTCTTCTTTCTAATTAATATATCAATGTTATAAAAATGGTCCAAACGATTAAATTTAATCGAAACGGACGTTATTTAGTATAGTATAAATGACAAAATAGTACAACTTTTTTAAAAAAGTTTTTGAGAAATAGTGCTTAATAAACGAGAAAATAAGAGATAATTTAATATATTATCAGAAAATAAATGTATAAATTGTTAAGAAATCTAATTATCAGACAACTTAAGAAAATTCATACTTTACAACTAGGGAAAATTTCGGTATGATAAGAAAAAACAACGAGAGAACACAGCGAGAAAGGATGAATGGATATGAAACAGACAAATCAAATTCCTGGATTATATGATCCAAGTTTTGAGCACGATAACTGCGGTATCGGTGCCTGTGTAAATATTAAGGGAGTCAAGAATCATCAGACAGTAGATAATGCACTGAAGATTGTTGAGACATTAGAGCATCGTGCAGGAAAAGATGCAGCAGGAGAGACAGGAGACGGTGTAGGAATCATGCTTCAGATTTCACATAAGTTCTTTAACAAAGCCTGCAAAGAAGCTGGAATCAATATCGGGAAAGAAAGAGAATACGGAATTGGAATGTTCTTCTTTCCAAATGACGAATTAAGACTTCGTCAAGCAAAGAAGATGTTCGAGATCATCGTTGAGAAAGAAGGAATGACATTCCTTGGATGGAGAGAGGTTCCAACAGTGCCAGCAGTTCTTGGTAAGAAAGCAGTAGAATGCATGCCAAAGATCTTACAGGGATTCGTTGCAAAACCAGCAGACGTTGAAAAAGGACTTGATTTTGACCGTAAATTATATATTGCAAGAAAAGTATTTGAACAAAGTAATGAAGAATCTTATGTCGTTTCATTATCCAGCAGAACGATCGTATATAAAGGTATGTTCTTAGTTGGACAGCTTCGTACATTCTTTAAAGATCTTCAGGATCCAGATTACGAATCAGCAATCGCACTTGTACATTCACGATTCAGTACAAATACGACACCAAGCTGGGAGAAAGCTCATCCATATCGTTTTATCGTACATAACGGAGAGATCAACACAATCCGTGGAAATGCCGATAAGATGCTTGCCAGAGAAGAGAATATGGAATCAGAGTACCTCAAAGATGAAATGCACAAACTGATCCCAGTGGTAAATCCAAACGGATCTGACTCTGCAAGACTTGATAATACATTAGAGTTCTTAGTTATGAGTGGTATGGATCTTCCACATGCGATCATGATCACAATCCCAGAACCATGGGAGAACAATAAAGTCATTTCACAGGAGAAACGTGATTTCTATCAGTACTATGCAACAATGATGGAACCATGGGATGGACCTGCATCTATCATCTTTACAGACGGTGATCAGGTAGGAGCGGTACTTGACCGTAACGGACTTCGTCCATCAAGATACTATATCACAGATGATGATCAGCTGATCTTATCATCAGAGATTGGAGTTCTTGACATCGATCCAACAAAGATCGTAGTCAAAGAAAGACTTCATCCAGGAAAGATGTTATTGGTTGATACGATCAAAGGAGAAGTGATCGCAGATGATGTAGTCAAAGAAAAATACGCAGAGAAAGAACCATATGGTGAATGGTTAGATAGTAATCTGTTGGAATTAAAAGACTTAAAGATTCCAAATGAACCAGTTCCAACATACGGAGCAGAAGAACGTGAAAAACTGATGAAAGCGTTCGGATATACATATGAAGATATCCGTACAGCAATTCTTCCAATGGCATTAAATGGGACAGAAGCGATTGCAGCGATGGGAAATGATACACCACTTGCAGTGTTATCTAACCGCCATCAGCCATTATTTAACTATTTTAAACAGTTATTTGCGCAGGTAACAAACCCTCCAATCGATGCGATCCGTGAGGAACTTGTAACATCAACAACGGTTTATGTCGGAAAAGAAGGTAATATCTTAGATGAGAAACCAGAAAACTGCCGCGTATTAAAAGTACACAACCCAATTCTTACAGATACAGACCTGTTAAAGATCAAATCCATGAACAAAGAAGGATTTAAAGTTGTAGAACTTCCTATTATATATTACAAGAACACATCTCTTGAGAAAGCATTAGACCGTTTATTCGTAGAGACAGACAGAGCTTACAGAGATGGAGCCAACATCATCATTCTTTCTGACAGAGGAGTCGATGAAAACCATGTGGCAATTCCTTCATTATTAGCAGTATCCGCAATGCATCAGTATCTGATCAAGACAAAGAGACGTACATCTGTTGCACTGATCTTAGAGAGTGGAGAACCAAGAGAAGTTCATCATTTTGCAACACTGTTAGGATATGGTGCATGTGCAGTAAACCCATACCTTGCATTACAGGGAATTAAAAAACTGATCGATGAAAATATGCTTCAGAAAGATTACTATGCAGCTGTTGAAGATTACACAAATGCGATCCTTCATGGAATCGTTAAGATCGCATCTAAGATGGGTATTTCAACATTACAGTCTTATCAGGGATCTCAGATCTTTGAAGCGATTGGTATTAATTCTGATGTTATTGAAAAATATTTTACAAATACAGTCAGCAGAGTGGAAGGTATTTCATTAAAAGATATTGAAGCGGATGTAGATGCAAGACATGATACAGCCTTTGATCCACTCGGACTTGAGAATGATCTGACATTAGAGAGTTCAGGAAGTCATAAATGCAGAAGTGGAAAAGAACAGCATCTTTACAATCCACAGACGATTCATACACTTCAGGTTGCAACAAGAACAGGAAGTTATGAGCTGTTTAAACAGTATACAGATATGATCGATAAGGAATTAGAGCCAGGAAACTTAAGAGGTTTAATGGAATTCAATTACCCAGAAAAAGGTATTCCAATCGAGAAAGTAGAAAGCGTTGATTCTATTGTCAAACGTTTCAAGACAGGAGCAATGTCTTACGGATCTATTTCCGGAGAAGCACATGAAACACTGGCGATTGCTATGAACAAATTAGGTGGTAAATCAAACAGTGGTGAAGGTGGAGAAAGACCTGAGAGATTAAAAGTTGGAAGAGACGGATTAAATCGTTGCTCAGCGATCAAACAGGTTGCATCTGGACGTTTTGGAGTAACAAGTGAATATTTAGTAAGTGCCAAAGAGATTCAGATCAAGATGGCACAGGGAGCAAAACCAGGAGAAGGAGGACATCTTCCAGGTAAGAAAGTTTACCCATGGATAGCAAAAACTCGTCATTCAACAGCCGGTGTAAGCTTAATTTCCCCACCACCTCATCATGATATTTACTCTATCGAGGACTTGGCACAGTTAATTTATGATTGTAAGAATGCAAACAGAGATGCAAGAATTTCTGTAAAACTTGTATCTGAAGCAGGAGTCGGAACAGTTGCATCTGGTGTAGCGAAAGCCGGAGCACAGGTTATTTTGATTTCTGGTTATGATGGTGGTACAGGAGCTGCTCCTAGAAACTCT
>ENA-ORUF01000719-ORUF01000719.1-human-gut-metagenome-genome-assembly--contig:-NODE-719-length-42186-cov-5.228858_pt1 | contig 42186 bp, 38 predicted proteins | sample MGYA00242077_ERZ509203 | MGnify/ENA primary metagenome ERZ509203 (study PRJEB26280, sample SAMEA2338834) | human gut metagenome | biome: human gut; feature: human-associated habitat; material: faeces... | reverse complement strand
CGGGAGCGCCCGATGAAGAAACGATCCCCGCGACCATCCGGTCGCGGGGATCGTTTCTTCATGTCCGGCGGATTTATTCCACCGGTTCGAAGGCTTTGTCGGGATTGCCCGTCCATTTATAAAGCTGTACGATACTGCTCTGATTGCCCGTCTGCTTGTCCTTGGCGTTGTGCGAGATGTAGAAATAACCGTCGCCGATGGGGCAGAGTCCCGTCGTACCCCATTTGAAATTCCAACCCCACGTATCGCTTTGCGCATCATGCAGTCCTTCGGGCAGCAGCGAGAGCACCTCTGCCTCGACGGCGGGATCGAACCCTTGCAGCTGCTTGCGCTCGGGAGCCTTGCTGCCGTCGATGACGAAGTAGGAGTAGTTGGGATAGTGCGATTTCTTGCCCTTGTAGACGGCGGCGTGCATGTTGCCCGAGGCCTTGTCGTAGGCGAGGTTCTGGATGCCCCACGAGGTGTTGCCCGTGTAGAGAAAATATTTGTGGAGCGGTTTCTCGGGACCGCTCTTGTGCAGGTTCTCCTGCGTGAGCGGCTGCTCGTACCGCTTCCAGTCCCGGGTGTCGTAGGCCAGAATCACCTGATAGTCGTTGTCGGTGCGCAGCGTGTCGCCGTAGATGCCGTAAGCGACGTAGAGATACTTCTTGCCGTCGCGGCTCTGACCGAATGCGGGTGCGAATGTCACGCCGTCGATGCCCGAGCAGCCGAAACGGTGTTCCAGCTCCTGTCCGTTGTTGGAGACTTTGGCGTAGTAGTCGTCGACGGCCTCCTTGATGTAGACGGTCTTCATCACGTCGTCCTTTTCGGCATTCATCCCGATGCGGTCGATGCGGTCGACGTCGAAGACTGCGACGTAGAAACCCGTCTGCTCGTCGTTCCGGACGCCTTCCAGTTTGTTGAGAATGCCCTTTCCGATCGCGTCGTGCTTGTACTCGATCGAAGCGTAGAGCCGTCCGTCGTCGGGATTGAGCGTCATGCAGCCCAAGTGCCCGGTCATGCCTTCGACGCTGCCGAGCAGGTTGCCCTGCATGTCGGTTTTCAGGAGCGTGGTGGTGAACGAGAAGTACATGTAGCCGCGGTCGAGATCGACGGCGATGCCCTGTACGTGGAACGGGCCCTGTTCGCCCGAATAGATTTGGCGGGGCAGTTTGGAAACATCGACCGGCATCTTGCCGTTCGGGTTTCCCGACGGGCAGGCTGCGAGCAGCGGCACGGCCAGCAGAATGGGAATCAGTCTTTTGAGAATCATGTGGTTAACGGGTTAATAGTTATGAATTTGAATTGTGTTTCCTTTGTTTTTCGGATTTTCTTTCTTTTGTTTTCGTGACCGATCGAACAAAAATACGAAATTGCAGGTGATAATCCAACGGTCGGTGTGAAAATCGGAAAATTTTGTCGTTCCCGCCGATGCAGGATACGAAAAAACCGGAAAACCCTGTTCGGATTTTCCGGTCGTAAATATCGGTCGGAGGAAAAACGCTACTGCGCCGTTTCCGTTTCGCGTCCGCCGCCGAGGGCGTGGTAGAGCGTGACCACGCTCTGCAATTCGGTGAAACGGTTGGCGACCTGCTGCAACTGCGCCGAGAGGAGCGACTGCCGTGCGGTCAGCACTTCGAGGTAGGTCGTCGAGCCGTGCTGCATCAGCAGCTCGGTGCTCTCGACGGCACGACGGAGCGATGCGACCTGCTGGTCGTAGAGCGCTGCCGACTCGCGTGCCGTCTGGCAGGCGGTCAGCGCATCGTTGACCTCTTGTCCGGCATTGAGAATCGTCTGCTCGTAGGCGAGCATCGCCTCCTGCTGCTGCGCTTTGGCGATCTTCACGCGCGCACGGTTGGCGCCGGCCTGGAAGATCGGCTGCAACAATTGTCCTGCGGCCGACAGAAGCAGCTTGCCGGGGTTGACGATCTGCGACCCTGCGCTGTTCGTCCAACCGGCCGTACCGCTGAGCGTAATCTGCGGATAGAGCGCCGAACGTGCTTCGGCCGTAGCATAATAGGCCGACATGAGCGAGTACTCGGCGCGGCGTACGTCGGGACGGCGCGAGAGCAGTTGCACGGGGACGCCGATGAGCAGGTCGGCGGGCATCCGCTGGCTTTCGAGCGAGCCGCGCTCGATCTTGTGCGGAGCCTGCGCCAACAGCGAACATAGGCTGTTTTCGGTCTCGCTGATCGACTGCGCGAGCTGCTTGACCGACGTCTCGACACTGTAATAGGCCGCTTCGTTCTGTGCGACGGCTGCTTCGGTCGCCATGCCCGCGTCCTTCATCGCACGGATGGCGTCGACTGCTTCACGCCATGCCGAGGCGGTCTCGTTGGCGATGGCGTATTGTTCGTCGAGCATACAGAGCGTGAAGTAGAGGTTGGCCGTCGTGGCGATCAACTGCGTGCGAACGGCCTGGCGATACTCGATGCTCTGGTAGTAGAGCGCCTTGTTGCGGAGTTTGCCGTTGCGCAGCCGCGAGAAAATATCGATCTCCCAGCTGGCCGTCACGGGAAGGTTGTAAGTCCAAGTCCCCTTCGAATTGTCGAAACTGCTTACGCCGCCCTGGGGTGCGAGCGTGAAGGAGGGGAGCAGCGAGAGCCGTGCAGTGCGGAGCGTCGCTTCGGCCTCCTCGACCTGCAACTGTGCCGTGCGCAGATCGGTGTTGCGTACCAGCACCGTATCGATGAGCTGCTGCAACCGCTCGTCGGGGAAGAGCGCCCGCCAGTCGAGGTCGGCCAGCGAGGCCGTGTCGGTCGGAGTTACGGCCTCGCGGTAGATGCCGTCGGTCGTGACTTCGGGACGCGTGTAGGGTTTGTAGATGCCGCAGCCCGTCATAAGCAGGGCGACGGCTGCGAATAAACTATTTCGTATCATCATCGGTTTTTGCTTCTTCGTCAATAGGTTCTTTTTGATTCTCTTCGATCTCGGCCTGGATGCACCAATCGGGAGAGGTGAACTCCACCGGCTTGATCTTCTCCTGCAAGGTCTGGAAGACGATGAAGAGCGTAGGTACCAGGAACAGCAGCGCCAGCGTACCGACGATCATGCCGCCCACGACGCCCGAACCGAGCGTGGAGTTGCCGTTGGCGCCGACACCGTGCGAGAGCATCAGCGGGATCATACCGAACACGCACGTAAGGACGGTCATCAGAATCGGGCGCAGACGGGCTTTGGCGGCCGACACGGCGGCTTGCGTGAGGCTCATGCCTCCGGCGCGGCGGTCGGCGGCGTACTCGGTGATCAGAATGGCCGTTTTCGACAGCAGACCGATCAGCATGATGATACCCGTTTGGAGATAGATGTTGTTTTCGAGTCCCATCGCCTTGGCCATGAGGAACGAGCCTGTCAGACCGCACGGTACGGCGAGGATGACGGCGAACGGAACGAAGAAACTCTCGTAGAGCGCACTCAGGATGAGGTAGATCAGCAGAATACAGATACCGAAGATAATGGCCGTGTTGCTGCCGGTCTGGGCCTCCTCGCGCGTGATGCCGTCGAACTCGAATCCGTAGCCCTTCGGCAGCACCTCGGCGGCGACTTCGCGGATCGCCTGGATGGCGTCGCCCGACGAATAACCGCTGGCGGCCGTACCGTTCACGGCGATCGAGTTGTAGAGGTTGAAGCGGTTGAGCACTTCGGAACTGTATACGCGCGTCAGGTTCACGAACTGGCTCAGCGGCGCCATTTCGCCGCTGTCCGTGCGGACGTAGACGTTGTTGAGCGACTCCGTGTCGAGACGGTACTTCGGATCAGCCTGCAACGTCACGTAGTACATCTTCGAGAAGCGGTTGATGTTCGAAACGTACTGCCCGCCGTAGTAACCCGCCAGCGTCGAGAGTACCGTGCTCGGCGACACGCCGGCACGTTTGGCTTTCGCGGCGTCGATGTCGACCAGATACTGCGGGAAGTTGATGTTGAACGTCGAGTAGGCGCGTTCGATTTCGGGACGCTGGTTCAGCGCGCCGATGAATTTCAGGTAGATGTTGTAGAAATCGGTCAGCTCTCCGCCCGCCTTGTCCTGCAAGTTCAGCGAGAAGCCGGTCGAGGTTCCGTAACCCGAAATCATCGGCGGTGCGACGGCGAAGATCTGCGCATCCTTGATGTCGGCCGTCCGGGCGTAGATCTGTCCGATGACGGCCTGTACGGCATCCGACTTTTCGGGACGCTCGGCCCAGTCTTTGAGCTTGATGATACACATACCGTAGGACGATCCCTGTCCGGCGATCATGCCGTAACCGGCGACCTGCATGAAGTCGCGGATCTGGGGAATGTCCTCGATGCGGTCCGCAACCTGCTCCATGATCAGGTGCGTCTCGGCGAGTCCGGAACCCGGAGCGGCCGTCACGTTGACCATGATCGTACCCTGGTCTTCATCGGGTACCAGACCCGTCTTGGTGGTATCCATCAGTACGACGAGCGCCACGAGGGCGAGTCCGAGCGTCGACCACATCAGCCACTTGTGCTTGATGAAGAGCAGCACGCCGTGCTTGTACTTGTTGACCATCGTACCGAACGTGGTGTTGAACGCCTTGCGGAAGCGGGCGGCGAAGTTGTCGCGCATCTGTCCGTTCTCGTCCATGTAGGGTTTCAGCAGCAGGGCGCAGAGCGCCGGCGAGAGCGTAAGGGCATTGACGGCCGAGATACCGACGGCCACGGCCATCGTGATACCGAACTGGGTGTAGAAGATACCCGACGTTCCGCCCATCATGGCCACGGGAATGAAGACGGCCATGAAGACCAGCGTCGAGGTGACGATGGCCGACGTGATGCCCGACATGGCGTCGATGGTGGCATGGTAGGAAGACTTGTATCCCACGTCGAATCGCGCCTGCACCGCCTCGACGACGATGATGGCATCGTCGACGACTGTACCGATCGCAAGCACCAGTGCGAAGAGCGTCAGCAGGTTGATCGAGAAACCGGCCACCGACAGGAATGCGAAGGTTCCGACGAGTGCCACGAGAATCGAGATCGTGGGGACGAGCGTCGAGCGGATGTCCTGCAAGAAGACGTAGACCACCAGCACCACGAGGATGATGGCTTCGATCAGCGTTTTGAGCACCTCGTTCATCGAGGCGTAAAGGAAGTCGTTCACACTTTGCAGGTGAGCGATTTCGATGCCTTTCGGCAGTTCGGCACGTACCTCTTCGAGCAGCGCTTCGACATCCTCGACGACCTGCGTGGCATTCGAACCGGCGGTCTGGAAGATCATCGTGCTGACGCCCGGGTGGCCGTTGGTATAGCCCTTGTAGGCATAGGATTCGCTGCCCAGCTCGATGTCGGCGACATCTTTCAGACGCAGCACCTCACCGTTGGGGAGCGAGCGGATGACGATCTGGCCGAACTCTTCGGGCGTTTCGTAACGTCCGCGGTATTTCATCGTATACTGGAACGTGTTCTCCGAGTTTTCGCCCAGCGTACCCGTGGCCGACTCGATGTTCTGTTCGGACAGTGCGGCCGTCACGTCCGACGGGATGAGCTTGTACTGCGCCATCACGTCGGGTTTCAGCCAGACGCGCATCGAATAGTCGGCGCCGAGCGTGAAGGCTTCGCCGACGCCCGGAATACGCAGGATACGCGGTTCGATGTTGATTTTCGAATAGTTGGAGAGGAACGTCTCGTCGTAGGAGTCGTCGGGACTGTACAGCGAGAAGATCTTTACCATGGAGGTCTGGCGCTTCATGGTCGAAACGCCGATCTGGGTTACCGCGGAGGGCAATTGTCCGGTGGCGCGGGAAACTTTGTTCTGTACGTTCACGGCCGCCATGTCGGGATCGGTGCCCTGACGGAAATAGACGGTGACCGAGGCGCTGCCGACGGCTGCGCTGGAGGTGATGTAGGTCATGTTCTCCACGCCGTTGATGGCCTGTTCGAGCGGTACGATGACCGACTTCTGGATCGTTTCGGCACTGGCGCCGGGGTAGCTGGCGCGGACCATGACCGTCGGAGGCGCGATATCGGGATACTGCTCGATGGGCAGCGTCGCAAGTCCGATGATACCGGCGATGACGATGACGATGGAGATGACCGACGCCAATACGGGTCGTTCGATAAAATGCTTGAGTGTCATGGCCTATTCCTCCTTTGCGGTTTCGGGTTGAGCGGCTGCCTGGTCGGCGGAGGGCGCGGCGGCCTTCTGTGCCTTGGGCTGCACGGGCGTGCCTTCGCGCATCAGACCCACGCCCTCGGCGACGATCACGTCGCCCGGCACCAGACCCGAGTTGACGATGTACTCCCTGCCGTTCGAAATCCGGTCTACGGCGATCGCGGCCGACGTGGCTTTGCCGTCGACGACCTTATATACATATACCTTGTCCTGCAATTCGAAGGTCGCGGCCTGAGGGATTACGACGCACTGCTTGCGGACGTACGGCAGGATGATGTTGCCGGCTCCGCCGCTGTGGAGCAGCCCGTTCGGGTTGGGGAACGCCGCGCGGAGCTGCACGCTGCCCGTCGAGGTGTCGATGACGCCGCTGATGGCCTCGATGCGGCCCGCCTCGTCGTAGACCGACCCGTCGTTGAGACGCAACTGCACGTCGGGCATGTTTTTCAGCGTGTTGTCGATTGAACCGTACTCGCGCGTGAGGTTCAGCAGTTGGTTCTCGGTCATCGAGAAATAGACGTACATCTCCGAATTGTCCGATACGGTAGTCAGCGGCTGCGGCGTCGAAGGACCGACCAGCGCGCCCACCTTGTAGGGCAGTGTACCCACGATTCCGTCCGAGGGACTGGTCACGACCGTATAGGAGAGGTTGTTGGCGGCGTTCACGCGCTGTGCTTCGGCCTGTGCGAACTGCGCCTTGGCCGTCAATAGGTTGTTCTCGGCCGTCGAAAGGTCGAACTGCGAAACTACCTTGCGTGCGAAAAGTTCCTTCTTGCTGTCGTAGGTCAGCTGAGCGGTCGCAACACTCGCCTTGGCGGCGGCGACGTTGGCTTCGGCCGTCTGCAACGCTGCCTTATAGGGAACCTGGTCGATGATGAAAAGCGTCTGTCCGCTGCGGACGCGCTGCCCCTCGTTTATGCAGACCTGGGCGATCTTGCCCGATACCTGCGCATAGATTGCGATATCCTGACGACCGCGGATCGTCGCCGAGTAATCCACCGGAATGGTACGGTCGGTCGTAGCCACTGTCAGGACGTCGTACTCCGAACTCTGGGATTGCATCGGCGCCTGACGACAGCCGAGCATGAAAAAGCAGCAGGCGAGTGCTGCTGCACGGATCGAATTTTTCTTCATGTTTCGTTTTTCCTTTTTAATCGCGACAAAGATAGGCAAAAGCCGTAGAACATCCGGTTTCAAAAAATGGGCGGAATTTTTCAAAACGTGAACTATCATGGGCTTTTTTGCCGAATTTTATCTATTTTTGTGACGTATTTATGTCAAAAACGAGGATATGATCGAATTATTGTTATCCGACGAACAATCTTTTTCAGTGGAGGATACGAATTTGTCCGCTTTTCTGAAACGTCCCGTTCGGGTGAACGGCGGCGCCGTGTTCCTGTGCACGGCCGGCCGTGCGGTCGTATCGGTCAATGTCGAGGAACATGCGATCGAGTGCGATACGGAGGTGGTGCTGCTGCCCGACATGGTCTTCATGCTCGTCGAGGCGAGCGCCGACTTCCGCGTGATCTTTTACGCTTCGAGCATCCAGGTATTCGACGGAGCGATGCAGCGGCTCGATACCGAATGTTTCCACTATCTGGAAACCCATCCGGCGATCCGGCACCGCGGGGAGACGGCCCGCGGGGTGAAAAACCTTTATTCCGTGGTATTGGCCGCCAGCGCGGAGACGGAGAACATCTACCGTTCGCAGATCATGTACCTGCTGATGCGTCATATCCTACTGAACGTTTGCGACAAGGTCCGGCGGAACTACATCCGTTATCAGGAGGAGGGCGCCCATCGCAAGCGGGAACTTTACGATCGCTTCGTGAAGTTGATCGCCGAGCATTTCATCGAGCGGCGCGACGTGGCCTTCTATGCCGGAAAACTCTGTATTTCGATGAGTTACCTGGCCTCCGTGACGCGCACGCTGACCGGCGAGACCCCCAAGGAGATGATCGACAAGTGGATCGTACACGAAATCAAACTGATGCTCATGTTTTCCGATCTTTCGCTGCAACAGATCGCCGATCGGATGCACTTCCCCGACCAGTCCTATCTGGGGCGTTTCTTCAAACGCCATACGGGAAGTTCGCCTCTTGCCTACCGCAATGCGAAGTAGGCCGAATCGGTAAAAGTGGTAACGAAATCCGTAATCCGTGTAGGTCGTGCAGTGCGGAATCTCCGTAATTTTGCATCGTGAACCTAAAAACGAAGAGACGATGAGAAGAATCGCATGTCGGCAGGCAGTCGTTTTTGCACTGCTGATCGGTTCGGCAGGAACAATTCATGCACAGGAAAACACGATGAGAGAGAATCCTATCTTTGGGCAGATCTTCCCGCAGGGCGAGAAGCTGCCGGAGGAATTTTCGGCCTATTTTATCGGTCAGGCCTACCGTGCGCCGCTGGTGCGCGACGAGGCGTTGAACTGTCCGGTGTCGAACGTGACTTTCAGTCCCGGATGCCGCAACAACTGGCATAGCCATACCGGAGGGCAGCTGCTGCTTGTCACGGCCGGCCGGGGCTATTATCAGGAACGGGGTGAACCGGCGCGGCTGTTGTTGCCGGGAGATGTGGTGGAGATCGCTCCCGACGTGGAGCACTGGCACGGAGCGGCACCCGACAGCTGGTTTGCGCATCTGGCCGTCGAGACCAATCCGCAGACCAACAAGAATAGGTGGCTCGAACCGGTGGACGACGCGCAGTATGCAGCGGCGACCGCCGGGACGGAGGAATTCCGCAGCCGGATGTCCCGGACGGCGCTCCGCAATTTCGATGCGTTGTTGCCGGCATGCAAGTCGGAGTTGGAACAGAGCGATCCCGAACTGGCGGAGATCGTCGGCAATTTCGCCTTCGACGAGGTGTTGCGTTACGGAGAACTCGACGAGCGGACGCGCAGAATGACCCTTCTCGCTTCGGCGATCGCCTTGCAGGCGGAGGGGGTCTACCGCTCGCTGCTCGACGCGGCGCTCGACGGCGGCGTGACGCCCGTCGAGGTGAAGGAGATTTTGTATCAGGCCGTGCCTTACGTCGGTTTGGCCAGGACCTTCGATTTCATCGGCATAGCCAACGATGTGCTGCGGCGACGGGGCGTGACGTTGCCGTTGGAGGGGCAGTCGACCGTTTCGCCCGATGACCGCTTCGAAAAGGGACTGGCCGTACAGCGATCGATCTTCGGCGAACGGATCGATCGGATGCACGAGGAAGCACCGGAGAATCAGGTGCATATCCAGCGCTATCTGTCTGCCGATTGTTTCGGCGACTATTACACGCGCGGCGGGTTGGATGTGAAGACTCGTGAACTGCTTACTTTTTCGATGCTCGTGTCGCTGGGTGGTTGCGAATCGCAGGTGAAAGGGCATATTCAGGGCAATGCGAACGTCGGTAACGGCAAGGCGACACTGCTGGCCGTCGTTACGCAGCTGCTTCCCTACATTGGTTACCCGCGCACGCTCAATGCGATCGCCTGTCTGAACGAGGTGATTCCCGAATAAATGAGAAAAACGATTCGCCGTATGTCCGCAATCCTCTTGTCGATCGTCGTGTTGCTTGCTGCGGCGGGGATCGCATTCGTCAATCAGCGGAGTTTCGGCCGCTTGCCGCGCGGCGAGCGGTTGGAACGTATCCGCCGTTCGCCCAATTACCGCGACGGGCAGTTCCGCAACCTGCATCCTACGCCGCAGATGACTTCCGACAAAGGGTTTGCGGGCAGCATGTGGGGTATTCTCTTCGGGAGCAAAGAGCGCCGCGAACCGGCGTCGGCGCTTCCGGTGCTGAAACCCGATCTGCACCGTTTGGAGCGGGCGGAGGATGCGTTGGTGTGGTTCGGCCATTCGTCCTATCTGCTGCAATTGGACGGGGTGCGTCTTCTGGTCGATCCTGTGCTGACCGACAAGTGGCCGATGTCGCTGTTCTTTTCTCCCTTCAAGGGTACGGACGTCTTTTCTCCGGAGGACATGCCCGATATCGACTGCCTGATCGTCACGCACGACCATTGGGATCATCTGGATTACCGTACCGTAATGCAGTTGAAAGAGCGTATCGGCAGGGTAGTCTGTCCGCTGGGCGTGGGGGAGCATTTCGAGTATTGGGGATTCGATTCCGACCGGATCGTCGAACTGGATTGGAACGAGAGCTGCGGCTTGTCGGACGGGTTCCGGATCCACTGCCTGCCTGCGCGCCATTTTTCAGGGCGCGGGTTGCAGCGCAACCGTTCGCTCTGGGCTTCGTTTCTGGTGGAGAGTCCTTCGCGGCGGGTCTATCTTGCAGGCGACGGCGGTTACGATACGCACTTCGCCGAGATCGGTCGCCGGTTCGCGCCGATCGACCTGGCGGTGGTGGAGAACGGGCAGTACAACGCCGACTGGCGTTACATTCATCTGATGCCCGAAAAATTGCCGGAGGCGATCCGCGACCTGCGCCCGGCACGTGTGCTGACGGTGCATCACTCGAAATTCGCGCTGAGCCGCCATGCGTGGGACGAACCGCTGAAAAACGCCGCCGAAGCGGCGGCAGGCGACGGGTTCGTACTGTTGCAACCGATGATCGGAGAGATCGTGCCGCTGGCCGATACCGTCAGGCGTTACGAGGCATGGTGGCGAGGGATCGATTGATTGACCGAATCATAGATAATTAGGTAAAAAGATGAAAAAACGAATTTTGCTACTTTCGTCTTCTCCACGCCGGCACGGGAATTCCGACCGGCTGTGCGACGAGTTCCTGCGCGGGGCGCGGGAGGCGGGGCACGACGCGGAGAAGATCTCGCTGCGCGACTGCCGGATCGGTTACTGCACCGGTTGCGGCGTCTGCTACGATACCCGAACCTGTCCGCAACGGGACGATGCGGCGCAGATCGTCGGGAAGATGATCGCGGCCGACGTGATCGTACTGGCTACGCCGGTCTATTTCTATACGATGAGCGCCCAGATGAAGACGCTGATCGATCGTTGCTGCGCACGTTACACCGAGATGACGGGCAAGGAGTTTTATTTTATCGTGGCGGCGGCCGACGACAGCAAGGCTGCCATGGAACGGACGATCGACGGTTTCCGCGGTTTTCTGGACTGTCTCGACGATTCCCGCGAATGCGGTACGATCTACGGCGTCGGGGCGTGGAAAATCGGTGAGATCGAGGGTAGTCCGGCCATGAAACAGGCCTACGATGCGGGGTTGAATTGCTGAATACGCGGGGTGCCGTCATTCGGACGATGCGACAACGGAGCGGAGCGGCGATCGCCGCTCCGCTCCGTTTGCTCTGCTGAAAAGCGCCGGACGCCTGTACGTCTTGGGTTCGGTGGCGCGCGGCGAAATGACGGATTGCGCCGGCTGTTCCCGACGGAGGGCTTTCAAATGTCCGGTGATGCGTGCGGGATACGTCGCGCATCTGAACGATAAGTAAAATATAAGACGCCGTAACACGACACAAGAAAACCGAGCGATATTTCCCGGCCTTCATCCGAAACCGCGGCCGGCCCGACGACGGGCTGTACGACGGTACGGAACGATCCCTCCTTGCCGGGAAAATAGTGCGGATATTGCTCGGTCCGATGTTTGCGGCGTCGGCGATCTCGCGATGCGACGTCCCGCGAATCCTCTGATACGAAAGATCCGTGCGGCTTGTCGCAGAATTTCGGCACCTATCCTCTTTTTACGCTTTGCATGTTTGCATGTTCGAAATATCCCTTTTCGAGACGCAAAGCAGCGGAAATTCCGTCGGATACGCAATACCGAATTATAGCGATTTCGACATCGGCCGAAGGCCCTGGGTGTTGGAGTCCGTCCGCGGTACGTGCGTGCGGAATTCACACGGGCAGCAGGATCGAGAAGCGGCTGCCCTTGCCGATCTCGCTTTCGACGCCGATCGTGCCGCCGTGCGCCTCGACGAACTCCTTGGAGATGGCCAGCCCCAATCCGCTGCCCTGTACCTTGGTGCCCGGTACGCGGAAATAGCGTTCGAAAATGCTCTTGTGGTAACGCGGGTCGATGCCCCGTCCGAAATCCCGCACGTAGATTTCGACCGCCTTTTCGTGCTGTACGGCGCCCACGATGATGCGCGATTTTTCGGGCGAGTGGTGGATGGCGTTCGACAGCAGGTTGGTGATGACCCACGCGATCTTTTCGCTGTCGACGAACAGTTTCGAGATTTTTTCGGGGTATTCCACCTCGACGAAACAGCAGAACCGCTCGGCCAATACCTGCGTCGCCTTGACGGCGTAGTCGATCAGTTCGATCGGCTTGGTGATCTTGGGCATGAGTTTGAGCTTGCCGGTCTCGATCTGCGTCATGTTGAGCAATTCGCCCGTGATCGAGAGAAGACGGTCGCTGCTGTCGCGGATACTCCCGACCAGCTGCTTCTGTTCGTCGTTGAGCTTGCCGAGCCGGTCGTCGCCGAGCAGTTGCAGGCTCATCAGGATCGACGAGATCGGGGTCTTCATCTCATGCGAGACGGTCGAGATGAAATTGGTCTTGGCCGAATCCAGTTCCTTGTATTTGGTGACGTTGCTCAGGATAATCAGGTTGCCGACGAACTGTTGTTCGCGTCCGCCGACAGGTGTGATGTAGAGCGGCGTGTTCTCCATTTGGAAGTAGCTCTCCTTGTTGTCGGCGTAGATTTTCAGTGGCTCTCCTCCGGTCGATCGCTTTTCTCCGTAAAGCTCGCGCATCAGACGGCGCAGCAGGTCGTTGGAGAGGGCGACCTCGGCGGCGTTGCGGCCGACGACCTCCGCTTGCAGATTCAGCACCGCGAGCGCTTCGCGGTTCATGAAGAGGATCTTGCGGTCGGGGCCGAGACCGATGATCGGCTCGTGGAGCGTATCGACGATCGCCTCGATGCGTTTCTTGGCCGTCATCAGGTCGTCGAGCGAACTGCGGCGGTATTCGTCGAGCTTGGCCGCCATGTCGTTGAACGATTCGGCGACTGATTCGAATTCGCGGTTGCCCGTGAAGTCGAGCCGTTGCTGGTAGTTGTGGTTGGCGATTTCGCGGATGCCCTTTTTCAGTTCGTCGATGGGACGCAGCACCAGCCGCGGAAACCATACCAGAATGGCGCCGGCACTGACGACGCAGAGCGCCGCCACGACGATCAGCCACCACATCACGTAGTCGGCGCGTTCCTCGACGGCAGAACTTTTGGCGCGGATGGCCGCCATGTTGAGTTCCATGATGCGCAGCAGGTCCTGGCGCACCGTTTGCAGTTCGGCCTCGGTGACGGGGTCGCTCAGCGCCGCGATATGGCGGCCGAGCTCCGATGTCATCTCCCGTTCGCTGATCTCGGTGATGTTTTGTTGTTGGAGGGCGAGACTCTGCCGCAGGGCGTGCCGCGAAACGGAATCTTCGCCGATGTCGTTGAGCGAACGCAGCATGTCGGCGGCGTATTGCAACGAGTTGTAATTGTCGGCCAGAATGGTTCCCGTGGCGCGCGAAAGCTGCCGCACGTAGCTGACCGACTGGATGCCGAGCAGCACGATCATGGCGAAAAGAATGCCGATGCCCAATGTGAGCCTTCGTTGTATTTTCATGGTTATGACAATATATACAGGTCGATGTTCATGCGCGACAGTCTGCCGATGAGGCGGCGCATCCCGACGACGTTTTTCAACAGCGAAAATAGTGAAAATTCGGGTCGGCCGACGCAGACGATATTGATTTTTTGTTCGCGGCAGATCTCCACGATCGTCTCGACCGGACGGTTGGAGTGCACCTGCCGGATCTGACCGCCGAGTTCGGTGGCCAGATTGAGGTTGTTGATCAGGTAGCGCTGGTTGGCAAGCGGGATGCGGTCGGCGGTCTCGCGGTCGCTCTGGACGTAGAGTACGATGAACGAACTGTTGAGATGCGTGGCCAGACGCGCGGTTTTGCGGATCAGGCGGCGGGCGCGTTTCTCGCTGCTGTCGATCACGGCCAACAGCTTGTCGTGCAGCAGGGCGGGTTTCTCCGTCACTTCGTTTTCCACCTTCTTCTCGACGCGCAGCGCCACCTCCTTCAAGGCGAGTTCGCGCAGTTGCAGGATGTTCTCCTGCCGGAAGAAGTTGCTCAGGGCGGTCGGCACCTTGTCGGGTTTGTAGATTTTACCCGCTTTGAGCCGTTCGATCAGTTCGTCGGCCGTCAGGTCGATGTTCACCACCTCGTCGGCCGTCGCCAGCACGCTGTCGGGCACCCGTTCGTGGACTTCGATGCCGGTGATCTCCTGCACTTGTTCGTTCACCCCTTCGATGTGTTGGATGTTGACGGCCGAGATGACGCTGATACCCGCGTCGAGGATCTGCATCACGTCCTGCCACCGTTTGGGATTTGCGCTGCCCTCGATGTTGGTGTGCGCCAGTTCGTCGACCACGACGATATCGGGGTGGAGGTTGATGATGGCCTGCATATCCATCTCTTCGAGCTCCTTGCCCTTGTAGAAGAGCTTGCGGCGCGGAATGAACGGAAGCCCTTCGGTGAGGGCTTCCGTTTCGGGACGGCCGTGCGTCTCGATGTAACCGATCTGGACGTCCACGCCTGCGTCGAGCAGTTGGTGCGCCTCCTGCAACATGCGGTAGGTCTTGCCCACGCCGGCACTCATGCCGATGTAGACCTTGAATTTCCCGCGGTGCGAGGCTTTGATCAGGGCGAGAAAGTGCTCGGCGCTTCGCCGGGTGTCCTGTGTATCCATAGTTATTACATTCTGAATGAAAATCCTCCGACAAAGTTAACATCGTCGAGAGCAGGATTCCAAATCAGATTGGTGAAAATTCCGATTTTCATGCCGTCGGCACCCTTGATGTCCCAGGTCTTGCCGGCATTGAGGAAGACGTTCTGCACGTAGAAGTCGCGATCGCCGCAGTTGTAGGTCGTGGCGGCATTCCAGGGCACCATGCCCACGCCGGCCTTCATGTCGACCGTCTTCACCGTGAAAGGATAGGCCACCTCGAAATAGGAAGCATAGGCGCGTTCTCCTTTGTCGTTCCGGTCGGCGGCGCCGAACAGAATCGTGTACCACGACAACGTGAAGGGCAGTTTTTCCGATACGACCCAGCTCGCGCCTACCTCGATGCGGTGGGGGGAATGGCTGTCGAATATGAAATAGCGGTCGTCGTCATGTCCGGTCCAGTAGAGGTCGGCCACCGAAAGCGTCACGGGCCCCAGCTGGTAGGCCAGCGTGAGATCCATCTCCTTGTAGCCGCTGTCGCTGAAATCGATCGACCCCCATGCCGTTACCGAGAAGTTTCCGGCCGTCATGGTCAGCGTGGGCTGCAAGGCCGGGCCCGACTCCTTGACGCCGCGCCAGTAATACGAGCTTACGAGATCGGAACCGCCGCTGAACGATACCCCTTTGTCTTGAGCGGCGACGTGATTCGTTCCAAACATGGCTGCCGTAGCCAATACTCCGAGTAAAATACGTTTCATAAATTTAAAAGATTTCTTCGTTGATTGTTGATGATTCGGGTTTGTTTTTCCGTCCGTGGCGCCACGGAACCCGTTTCCGGGCCCGGGCGTACGCGACGGGAAATAGAGGGTTTGCGCAGTCTGACTTGCGAAAGCAGGATGACCGACAGGGGTCAGATCAAATCCGTAATCAGAAATACGACCAGAAAAACGATCAGTACGATCAGCCACCGTTTGGTCGGTTTATCCAACTTTTTCATAAGTTCCGCACACGCTATTTGTTCTGTGCGGCGTCCAACGCCACATTCAGTTTCAGAACATTGACCTTATAGGTGCCGAAGAGTCCGAGCCACGGTTTGTGGATATTCTCCTCGACGATCTTCTTCACCTCGGCTTCGGACATGCCGCGGGCTCCGGCGACGCGGCGGATCTGAACTTCGGCGCCGCGGATCGAGATGTCGGGATCGAGGCCCGAACCGCTCGCGGTCACCATCTCGGCGGGAACCTCCTCGCGCGAGAGGTAGGGGTGGGCGGCGAGGAACGCATCGATGCGCTCCTCCACCTGGGCCAGATATTCGGGATTGTTCGTGCCCTTGTTGCTGCCGCCCGAACCTCCGCCGTTGTAATCCACGTTCGACGGACGTCCCCAGAAATAGACGCTGTCCGTAAAGACCTGGCCTACGTTGGCAGCGCCGACCACCTTGCCGTTATAGGTCACCACGGGAGCCTCTCCGTCGTTGGGCGATGCCACCCATGCCACGAGGCGCAGTACCAATACATAACCGACGAACAGCACGACGCACATCGCCAGCGTTATCTTGATTGAAATCCAAAGATTTTTCATGATTCAAGCAATAAATTAAAAGAACACACTTACTAACATGTCGATCAGTTTGATGCCGATGAACGGAACGATGATGCCGCCCAGACCGTAGATGAAGAGGTTGCGGCGCAACAGGGCCGAGGCTCCGATCGGTTTGTAAGCGACGCCGCGCAGGGCCAGCGGAATCAGCAGCGGAATGATGATCGCGTTGAAGATCACCGCCGAGAGAATGGCGCTTTCGGGCGAATGCAGGTGCATGATATTCAGCGTTTGCAGAGCCGGAATCGAGGTGATGAACAGAGCCGGAACAATGGCGAAGTATTTGGCTACGTCGTTGGCGATGGAGAAGGTCGTCAGCGTGCCGCGCGTCATCAGGAGCTGCTTGCCGATCTCGACGATCTCGATCAACTTCGTGGGGTCGTTGTCCAGGTCGACCATGTTGCCCGCCTCCTTGGCGGCCTGCGTACCGCTGTTCATCGCGACGCCCACGTCGGCCTGAGCCAGCGCCGGAGCGTCGTTCGTACCGTCGCCCATCATGGCCACCAGTTTGCCGGCGCGCTGTTCGCGCTTGATGTATTCCATCTTGTCCTCGGGCTTGGCCTCGGCGATGAAGTCGTCCACGCCTGCCTGCTCGGCGATGTATTTCGCCGTCAGCGGATTGTCGCCCGTCACCATCACGGTCTTCACGCCCATCTTGCGCAGACGCTCGAAACGTTCGCGGATACCCGTCTTGATGATGTCCTGCAATTCGATCACACCTTTGATCTGTTCGTTTTCCGAGACCACGAGCGGCGTACCGCCGTTCTCCGAGATCGTGCGCACGATCTTCTCCACCTCCGGCGAGAAGCCGTTGCCCGCTTTCCGGACGATCGCACGGATTGCCTCCGAAGCGCCCTTGCGGATGCGGGTGCCGTCGGGCATGTCTACGCCCGAACACTTGGTCTCGGCCGTGAACTTCACCATGTGTACACCCACCAAATCGGTCTGGCTGAACCGGAAGCCCTGTTCGCGTCCCAGTTCGACGATGGATTTGCCTTCGGGGGTCTCATCGGCCGCGGAGGAGAGGACGCAGAGCCGGAGAAAATCCTTGGGGCTCACTCCATTGACAGGATAGAACTTGGTGGCTTTGCGATTGCCGATGGTGATCGTACCGGTCTTGTCCAGCAGCAGCGTATCGATGTCGCCGGCGGTTTCGACGGCCTTGCCCGACTTGGTGATGACGTTGGCTTGCAGGGCGCGGTCCATACCGGCGATGCCGATAGCCGACAGCAGACCGCCGATCGTGGTCGGGATCAGGCAGACGAACAGCGAAATAAACGCTGCGACGGTGATGTTGGCACCCACGTAATCGGCGAACGGTTTGAGCGTGGCGCAAACGATCACGAAGACGATCGTGAAGCCTGCGAGCAGGATGGTCAGCGCAATCTCGTTCGGGGTTTTCTGGCGCGAGGAACCTTCCACGAGGGCGATCATCTTGTCAAGGAAACTCTCGCCCGGCTGTACGGTCACTTTTACCAGAATACGGTCGGAAAGAACCTTCGTACCGCCCGTGACCGAACTCTTGTCGCCGCCCGCCTCGCGGATCACCGGGGCCGATTCGCCCGTGATGGCGCTCTCGTCGATCGACGCCAGACCTTCGATAATCTCGCCGTCGGCGGGAATGGTATCTCCGGCGACGCATTCGAACACGTCGCCCTTGCGCAGTGCCGAGCTGCTGACGATATGCGACTGTCCGTCCTTCTCGATACGTTTGGCAGGGGTCTCCTCACGGGTCTTGCGCAGCGAATCGGCCTGTGCCTTGCCGCGTGCTTCGGCGATGGCCTCGGCGAAATTGGCGAAGAGCACTGTGGCCAGCAGGACCAGGAAGATCACGATATTGTAGCCCAGCGAACCCTGCGACGTGTTTCCTGTCACGGCGATCCAGACAATCAGCAGCAGCATGACGAACGTTACGACCTCGACGGTGAACATGATCGGATTCTTGATCATCACACGCGGATCGAGCTTGCGGAACGACTCAACGAAGCTTGCGTTTACAAGCTGTTTGTTGAACAACGAATTATTTACTCGATTTTTCATTTTTCAAATCCGGATTAGAAACTTAAATAATCGGCGATGGGACCCAGAGCCTGTGCCGGGAAGAACGAGAGGGCGGCCACGATGATGATGACGGCGAAGGTCATCAGCGAGAAGGTGAACGTGTCGGTCTTCAACGTACCGGCGCTCTCGGGGACGAATTTCTTCGAAGCGAGCAGTCCGGCGATGGCCACCTGTCCCACGATCGGGAAATAACGGCCCATGATCAGGGCGATACCGGTCATGATATTCCAGAACGGCGTGTTGTCGCTGAGTCCCTCGAAGCCCGAACCGTTGTTTGCCGCAGCCGAGGTGTACTCGTAGAGCATTTCGCTCAGGCCGTGGAACGAAGGGTTGTTCAGCCATCCGATTTCGGGGTTCGCGGCAGCCACGGCGGCGGAAATACCCGTACCGACGAGGATCAGGAAGGGGTGCATCAGTACGACCATCGTGGCGATCTTCATTTCGCGCGCTTCGACCTTATGTCCGAGGAATTCGGGCGTGCGGCCCACCATCAGTCCGCTGATGAAGACGGCGATGATGAGGAAGGCGAAGTAGTTCATCCAGCCCACGCCGACACCGCCGAACCAGCAGTTGATCTGCATGTTGAGCATCTGCATCATACCGCTCAGCGGCGTCTGCGAATCGTGCATCGAGTCCACCGAGCCGTTCGAGGTGACGGTCGTCACCATGCCCCACATGGCCGAAGCGGCCGAGCCGATGCGGATCTCCTTGCCCTCCATCGAGCCGCGGTCCTGCGCGATGCCCATTTCGTCGATATTGGGGTTGCCGCCCATCTCCTGCGGAACGGAGACGAAGATACCGGCCGTGAAGGCGAAGAGCATCACGCCGAAGATCCAGGCGGCCAGCTTGCGGCGACGGACGTAGAAGCCGAAAGCCCAGGCCATCGCCATCGGGATGATCAGAATCGACCAGCACTCCAACATATTCGTGAAGGCGTTGGGATTTTCGAGCGGGTGCGAAGAGTTGACGCCGAAATAACCGCCGCCGTTGGTACCCAGCTGTTTGATCGGCACGATAGCGGCCGTGGGGCCCTGCGAGATGACCTGCTCCTGGCCTTCGAGCGTCGTGATGGTCTGTTTACCGTCGAACGACATCGGGGTGCCGTTGATCACCAGCAGGATACCGACCAGAAGCGACAGGGGCATCAGGATACGGGTCGTGCTCTTGACCAGATAGACCCAGAAGTTGCCGATGGCCTTCGTGGTCTTCGCTGCCAGCGCCTTCATGATGCCGGCCATGGCGGCCATGCCGCACGCTGCGGTGATGAACTGGAAGAGCATGATGACGAACAACTGCGTAAAATAGGTGAGACCCGTCTCGCCGCTGTAATGCTGCAAGTTGCAGTTGACCATGAACGAGATGCAGGTGTTGAACGCCAAGTCGGGGGTCTGGTTGGCGTTGCCGTCGGGGTTGAGCGGCAGCCAGCTCTGGCAGCAGAGCAGCACCATACCCCAGAAGAACCAGAAGAGGTTGACCATCAGCAGTGCTTTGAGGAACTTCTTCCAGTCCATATCCTCGTCGGGATCGATGCTGCATACCTTGTAAATGCCCCTTTCGAGCGGAGCCATGAAGTCGAGCCACGTGCGCTCGCCTCGGTAGACTTTGGCAATGTAGCGGCCCAGCGGATAACAGAGCACCACCAGAGCCACCCATTGCAGAATTACGCCTAAAATTTCCGTATTCATTTATTTATCGTTTTACGGGTCAGACAATCAGAATTTTTCGGGTTTAACGAGCACATACATCAAGTAGATGAATCCGATGATACTCAGAATAAGCAATCCTGTAAACATTTTCCATTAAATTTTTTCGAACCAATCCACACATTTGAAATAAAACCAATAGCACAACGCCCCTAAGGCGCAGAGCAGGATGAAAAGTACGATTGCATTCATCGCTTCAGCTTTTTTGAGTTAGACAACTTTTTCACGAAACCGCACATCATGCGATCGAACAGGCATCCGATGCCGCAAAAAAACAGAATCATTAGTATCACCTGCATTTCGCATCCTCCGTTTGGTTCGTGCCGACTTCTATACGAAGGCGGTGCCAAAAAAACGCCTTTTTATTCAATCCGCTTTGGAATAGGCGTTTACGCTCTTTCGCGATGCGCCGAAAAAGAAGGGCGTCCTATCAAAATGATAAGACGCCCTTCTCGGAATGAAACGGTGCGTGTCTACTTGACGCCGTAACTTTCCAACTTGCGGTAGAGTGTCGCGATGCCGATGCCCAGCAGGCGGGCGGCTTCGGTTTTGTTGCCCTTGGCGTATTCGAGGACTTTCAGAATATGATGCCGTTCGAGCGCGTCGAGTGCCAGCGAATCGGGAGGTGCGCCGGCGCCGGCGCGGAATTCGGGCGACAGCGTATCGGCGGAGAGCCGTTCGCCGTCGGCCATAATCAGGCTCCGTTCGACGACGTTGCGCAATTCGCGCACATTGCCGTGCCATGTATGGCGTTCCAGCGCGGCGATGTATGCGTCGTCGATGGTTTCGATGCGTTTTCCCATCTTGGCGGCGAACTGCCCGACGAAGTAGCGGGCGTATTCCGCGACGTCTTCGCGCCGCTGGCTCAGGGCGGGCAGCTGGATGCGGAAGACCGAAAGCCGGAAATAGAGGTCTTCGCGGAAGTTTCCGGCGGCGATCTCCTTTTCGAGGTCGCGGTTCGTGGCGGCGATGATCCGCAGGTCGACTTTCGTCGGGCGGGTCTCGCCGATCTTGATGAATTCGCCGCTTTCGAGCACGCGCAGCAGCTTGGCCTGCAATTCGACGGGCATTTCTCCGATTTCGTCGAGAAACAGCGTTCCCTTGTCGGCCTCTTCGAACAGCCCCTTTTTGTCCTTCGTCGCACCCGTGAAACTGCCGGCGCGGTGGCCGAAGAGTTCGCTTTCGAGCAGCTCTTTGGAGAAGGCCGAGCAGTTGACCGCTACGAATGCCTCTCTGGCGCGCGGCCCGGCTTGGTGGATCGCCTGCGCGAAGACCTCCTTGCCCGTTCCGGTCTCGCCGGTGAGCAGTACCGACGTGTCCGTCGCAGCGACTTTGCGCGCGAGGTTCACGGCCTGTCGGAGCGCCTCCGACGAACCGATGATGCGGTCGAACGAATGTTCGTCGGAGAGTTTCGCCTCGAAACGCGCCAGTCGGCGCTGCATCCGCGCCTTCTCCGTCGCACGGCTCAGCAGCGGCAGGATCTTGTTGTTGTCGTCGCCTTTGGTGATGTAGTCGAATGCGCCGTTCTTGATCGCCTGCACGCCGTCGGGTATGTTGCCGTAGGCGGTGAGCAGGATGACTTCGGCGGCGGGTGCGATCTCCTTGATCCTGCCGACCAGTTCCACGCCGTTGCCGTCGGGGAGTTTGACGTCGCACAGCACGACGTCGGGTTCGTATTGGCTGAGCAGCCGGAGGCCCATGGTACAGTCCGAAGCCTGCTCCACGTCGTATCCTTCCAGTCCGATGATGCGCGCCAGCAGCGCACGTAGTTGGGGTTCGTCGTCGATAATCAGAATTTTCGCCATTGCGGTTCGCGTTCTTTGCGGCAAAGGTACGACAAAATTCGAAATTGTCGACATGCTCCTGCGGCGGCCGTCGCGGAATCCTGCCGTCCGGTTGTGGGGTGTGTTTCCGGTCGGAATTGCGATGCGTTCCTGCCGGTCAGGCCGCCCCGTCGCATATCCGTCCGCCCGATCCGGACGGCGTAACGGAGGGCGAGAGTGAAATTATTTCGGAAAAAAATTAACAAAATTGTTGAATGTTTCGAAACTCTTCGTATATTTGCACTGACAAAATTGTTAAATCAAAATGTTAAACAAAGGTAGAATGGGAGAGAAACCGATGCGGAACAAGGAGCAGGCGATTCTCGAAGCGGCCGAACGCGAATTCATCGCCAAGGGATTCGCGGGGGCGCGGACGACCTCGATCGCCGAAGCGGCCGGCGTGACGCACGCCATGCTGCACTACTATTTCCGGACGAAGGAACAACTGTTCGAACGTATCCTCGACGAGAAGATGCGGTTGATGGGCGAATCGGTGCTGGCAGCCTTCGGGCAGCCGGGATTGCCGCTGGCGGAGCGGCTGCGCGACGGAATCGAGCGGCATTTCGATTTCATCATGGCCAATCCCGACATGCCGCGCTTCATCGTCAACGAAGTCTTTTCGCGGCCGGAACGTTATGAAACGATGCAGGCGCGCATCCGTGAGATCGCAGGCGTCCTGATGTGCGATATCCAGCGGGAGCTCGACGCCTCGGCCGACCGCGGCGAAACGGAAAGGATCGACGTGCGGATGCTGTTGCTCGACATCATCTCGCTCAACGTCTTTCCGTTCATCGCCTATCCTGTCATCGAACCGATTCTGGGTGACCTCACGGCCGACCGCGAACGTTTTTTCGCACGGCGCAGGGCGGAAAACACGGAGGTGATCCTGCGGCGGCTTAAAAAATGCGACTCATGAAACGGATCGTTTTACTGTGCGGGTGTCTGCTGGTCTGGGGTTCGGCCGGCGCCCAACTGACGCTCGACTCGTGCCGTCTGCTGGCGCGGAACCATTACCCCGAAATCCGGCGCTACGACCTGGTGCGGCAGACGGAGGAGTACACGCTTTCGAATGCACGGCGGGAGTGGTTGCCGCAGCTGTCGCTTTCGGCGCAGGCCACGTGGCAGACCGCCGTGCCCGCGTTCCCCGATGCGCTGACCGGTATGCTTACCCAGTACGGCGTAGGGATGCCGGGGATGAATAAGGACCAATATAAAGTGCAGTTGGAAGTGACCCAGACGATTTGGGACGGCGGAAAGTCGGCCGCCGACAAACGCATCGCCGAAGCCGAAGCCGCCGAACAACGGCAGGCGACGGATGTCGATCTCTATGCGTTGGAGGGGCGGGTGGACGACCTCTATTTCGGCATTCTGCTGCTCGACGAACGGGTCGCGCAGACGAAACTGACGCTCGGACTGCTGCGGAGCAACCTCGACAAGGTGCGTTCGCTGCAACGCAACGGTGCGGCGATGCAGAGCGATGCCGATGCCGTCGAAGCCGAACTGCTGACCGTCGAGCAGCAGCTCGCGCAGGTCGAAGCCTCGCGTGAGAGCTACCGCCGGATGCTGGAACTTTTCATCGGAGAGGAGCTGGCCGGTCGGGCGCTCGTGCGGCCGGACGTCGCGGAGCCCGCTTCGTTCGAGGCCGCACGTCCCGAACTGGCGCTGTTCGACGCGCAGGCCGAGAAGCTCGCGGCGCAGCGACGGCTGGTGAAATCGGCGACCCGTCCCCGTTTCGGACTCTTCGCGCAGGGATACTACGGGTATCCGGGCATGGACTACTTCGAGAGCATGATGGCGAACGACTGGTCGTGGAATGCGCTCGTCGGATTCCGGATGTCGTGGAATTTCGGGGCGTTCTACACGAAGAAGAATTCGCTGGGCAAACTCCGCACGGCACAGCGGCAGCTCGATGTGCAGCGCGACGTCTTCCTCTTCAACACACGGTTGCAGACCGTCGAGGAGAGCGGCGACATCGTCCGCCTGCGCCGCGCGCTGGCCGACGACGACCGCATCGTGCAGCTGCGCCGTGCGGTGCGCGAAGCCGCAGAATCGAAGCTCCGCAACGGGGTGATCGATACCAACGACCTGCTGCGCAAGATCACCGAGGAGGCGACGGCCGCCACGGCACGGTCGGCGCGGGAGATCGAGTTGGTGAAGACGATCTATGAATTGAAACATACGATAAACCGATAAGACCATGAAACGATTCATTATTTACGGTGCGATCCCGCTGTTGGCAGTCTCCTGCGGGGGCGACGGGGATTTCGATGCCACGGGGACGTTCGAAGCCACGGAGATCGTCGTGTCGGCCGAAGCTGCCGGGCGTATCCTCCGCTTCGACGCCGAAGAGGGTGACGTGCTCCGAGCCGGCAGGCAGGTCGGTGCCATCGACACCGTACAGCTCTATTTGCAGAAATTGCAGCTGGAACGTCAGCGCGCTTCGGTGCGGAGCGGCCGTCCCGACATCGGGAAACAGGCCGCGTCGCTGCGCGAGCAGATCGCCAAACAGCAGACCGAACGCCGCCGCGTGGAGAACCTGTTGAAGGACGGTGCGGCCACGACCAAACAGCTCGACGACATCGACGCGCAGTTGAAGGTGCTCGGCGGGCAGTTGGACGCGCTATTGTCGACGCTGGAAAACAATGCCGTGTCGATCGACGAGAATTCGTCGGCCATCGAGTTGCAGATCGCGCAGGTCGAAGACCGGCTCGCCAAGTGCCGCATCGTGTCGCCCGTGACGGGAACGGTGCTGGCCAAATATGCCGAGGCGGGCGAACTGGCCTCCGTCGGTCGGCCGTTGATGAAGGTCGCCGACCTCGACCGCATCTACTTGCGGGCCTATTTCACGTCGGATCAGTTGGCCGACCTGCGTCTGGGCCAGGAGGTGACGGTGACGGCCGATTTCGGCGGGGAGCGGCAGCTCGACTATCCGGGACGCATCGTGTGGATCGCCTCCGAGAGCGAATTCACTCCCAAAACCGTTCAGACCCGAAATTCGCGGGCCGGACTGGTCTATGCGGCGAAGATCGCCGTCGAGAACGACGGCCGGTTGAAGATCGGCCTTTACGGAGAGGTGAAACTCTAAGTGCGACGACGATGCGGAATGCCATAGAGATTCACGCCCTGACCAAACGTTACGGTATCCTCACGGCGCTCGACGAGGTGTCGTTCGAGGTCGGGCGGGGCGAGCTGTTCGGCCTGATCGGTCCCGACGGAGCCGGCAAGACGACGCTTTTCCGGCTGCTTGCGACGCTCGTCGCACCCGACGGCGGCACCGCCTCGGTCGACGGGCTGGATATCGTGGCCGACTACAAGCGCATCCGCGAGCGGGTAGGCTACATGCCCGGACGGTTTTCGCTCTATCCCGACTTGTCGGTGGGGGAGAACCTCGCTTTCTTCGCGGCGCTGTTCGGGGTGGAGATCGCGGAGAACTACGATCTGATCGCGCCGATCTATCGCCAGATCGAACCGTTCCGCGCACGCCGTGCGGGAAAGCTTTCCGGCGGTATGAAGCAGAAGCTCGCACTCTGCTGCGCGCTGATCCACCGGCCCGCGGTGCTCCTTCTCGACGAGCCGACGACGGGCGTGGACGCCGTGTCGCGCAGCGAGTTCTGGGATATGCTCTCCGAGTTGAAAGGCAAGGGGATTTCGATGCTCGTTTCGACGCCCTACATGGACGAAGCGGTGCGCTGCGACCGCGTGGCGCTGTGCGATGGCGGGAAGATCCTGGCCGTCGACACGCCGCAGGGTGTCGTCGGGCGGTTCGACGAGCCGCTCTACGCGCTTGCGGGCGACGATATGTACGGCCTGCTGCTCGAAGCGCGCCGCCATGCCGACGTGAAGGAGTGTTACCCCTTCGGCCAGACGCACCACCTGATCGCGGGCGAGGGGTTCGACGCCGGACGCTTCGTCCGCGAGACCACCGCGCGGGGATTCCGCCGTGTGACGCTCCGACCGGTCGGGGCGGGAATCGAGGATGTGTTCATAAAACTGATGCGCCATGCGTGAACCGATCATATCCGTCAGGGAACTGAGCAAGCGGTTCGGCGATTTTACCGCCGTAGACCGCATTTCGTTCGATGTGGCGCGGGGCGAAATCTTCGGATTCCTCGGCGCCAACGGCGCCGGAAAGACCACCGCCATGCGGATGTTGTGCGGCTTGAGCTATCCCACGTCGGGAAGCGGTACGGTCGCCGGTTACGACGTGATGCGCGAAGGAGAGCGGATCAAACGCCGCATCGGCTACATGAGCCAGCGCTTCTCGCTCTACGACGACCTCACGGTGCGGGAAAATATCCGGCTTTTTGCCGGAATCTACGGTCTTCGGCGGATGCAGACGTTGCGCCGCACCGTCGAGCTGCTGCATCGCCTCGATTTCCGCTCGGAGGCCGATACGCCGGTAGGTTCCCTGCCGCTGGGCTGGAAGCAGAAGCTCGCCTTCTCGGTGGCGACGCTCCACCGTCCCGAAATAGTCTTCCTCGACGAACCGACGGGCGGTGTCGATCCGCTGACGCGCCGTCAATTCTGGGAGATGATCTACGAGACGGCCGCCGCAGGGACGACGGTCTTCGTTACCACGCACTACATGGACGAGGCGGAGTACTGCTCGCGGGTGTCGATCATGGTCGACGGGCGGATCCGCGCGCTGGGAACTCCGGCCGAATTGAAAGAACAATATGCCGCAGGGTCGATGGACGAGGTATTCCGCATCCTGGCCCGCACGGCCAAACGCTCGGAATAAGATGAAAGGATTCTTCTCGTTCGTCCGAAAGGAGACGCTGCATATCCTGCGCGACCGGCGCACGATGCTCATCGTGCTGCTGATGCCCGTGGTGCAGCTGCTGCTGTTCGGCTTCGCCATTTCGGTCGAGGTCAACAACATCGACTTCGCCGTCGTCGCGTCCCATCCGACCGAAGCGGTGCGCCGGCAGGTGGAGCGCATCGCGGCCAATCCCTATTTCACTTTCGGAGGGTACATCCGCCAGGACGAGGCGGACGAAGTACTGCGCACGGGAGAAGTCGGGGCCGTGGTCGTCTTCGCCGACGACTACGACCGGCGGACGGCCGGTTCCGGCGAGCCGGACGGTGCGGCGATCCAGTTGATTTTCGATGCCTCGAATCCCAACGACGCCTCCTCCGGCGCAGGGTACCTGCGAAGCGTCCTGCTGGCGGAGGGGACGGGCGGCGCGCCGACGCCCGAACTGCATCTGCTTTACAATCCGCAGATGAAGAGCTCCTACAACTTCGTGCCGGGACTCATGGGATTGATATTCATGTTGATCTGCGCCATGATGACCTCCGTGTCGATCGTCCGAGAGAAGGAGACCGGAACCATGGAGGTGCTGCTCGTGTCGCCCGTGCGGCCGCTGCGGATCGTCGTGGCCAAGATGATTCCCTACTTTCTGCTGTCGTGCGTCAACCTGGCGACGATCCTGCTGCTGGCGCGTTTCGTGCTGGGCGTGCCGATGTCGGGCAGCGTCGTGGGACTGGTGGGGCTGTCGCTGCTCTATCTCGTCCTGGCGCTCGCGCTGGGGCTCTTCATCTCGACGATGGCCGACAGCCAGGTGACGGCGATGCTCATTTCGGGCATGTTGCTGATCCTGCCGCTCATCATGCTCTCGGGGATGGTCTTCCCGATCGAGAACATGCCCGGCGTTTTGCAGGGAATCTCCTGTATCGTTCCCGCCCGCTGGTATATCGAGGCCGTGCGCAAACTGATGGTCGAGGGGTTGCCCTTCGCTGCCGTGCTGAAAGAGTTCGCCGTCCTGGCCGTCATGACCGGTGCGCTGATCGGCGTGGCGCTCGGAAAGTTCAACGATAAACTCGAATAACGATGCGAACACTACTCGTTTTACTCGACAAGGAGTTCCGACAGTTCTTCCGCAATCCGTTCTTGCCGAAAATGGCGGTCGCCTTTCCGATGATGGTGATGCTCGTCATTCCGTGGATCACGACGATGGATGTCCGTCATGTCGGCGTCTCGGTGGTCGACAACGACCGCTCGACCGCTTCGCGGCGGCTCGTCGGGAAGATCGGAGCCTCGGACTATTTCCGGCTCTACGGTGTCACGGAACATTACGGCGCTTCGCTGGCAGCGCTGGAGCGGGGCGATGTCGATGTGATCGTCGAGATTCCCGACGATTTCGAACGTTCGATTGCGGAACGGTCGCCCCGCAGGGTGAGCATCACGGCCAACGGCGTGAATGCGTTGAAGGGGAGTCTCGGTTCGCAGTATATGGTGCAGACCGTCATGGGAACCCTCGCCGAACTGCTCGCAGAAGAGGGTGTCGCACCGTCGCCCGACCTGATTACGGTGCAGAACCGCTACAATCCGACGCTCGACTACCGTGCCTACATGATCCCTGCGCTGATGATCATGCTGCTTATCATGCTGTGCGGCTTCCTGCCTGCACTCAATCTGGTGGGAGAGAAGGAGCGCGGGACGATCGAGCAGATCAACGTCACGCCCGTCGGCCGCCTGACCTTCACGCTGGCCAAACTGATTCCCTATTGGATCATCGGTCTGGCCGTGCTGACGGTCGCCATGTCGCTGGCATGGCTCGTCTACGGACTGACGCCCGTCGGCGCGGTCGGTGCGGTCTATCTGGCCGCCGCGCTCTTCATCGTCACGATGTCGGGACTGGGCGTGGCGATCGCCAATCGATCCGATACGATGCAGCAGACGATGTTCGTGATGTTTTTCTTCGTGATGATCTTCGTGCTGATGAGCGGACTGATTACCCCGATCGCGTCGATGCCCGGCTGGGCGCAGGCGATCACGCGGCTTCTCCCGCCCCGTTATTTCATCGGGATCATGCGTGCGGTCTATCTCAAAGGTACGGCGCTCGGGGAACTGTGGGGCGATTATGCGGCGCTGGCCGGTTTCGCCCTTGTCTTTGGTATGTCGGCTATACTGACTTGCAGGAAACGGACGTAGGAGCGCATTCCCGATCCGACGTCTGCGAGCTCAGACCGAAGAGCGCTTGGAAACGGGTATTTCGGTGGAAAAAAACGAATTTGTCCGACAAGATGCATGTATTCGAAAAATAATCCGTATCTTTACAAAAATGCTCCGGTAACCGATCACGAACGATGTGCTGTTCGGAGGGGCCATTGCGGATATTCTGGCCAAAATCTCTGCATGATGTGCGAAACGGAGATTTTGGCTTTTTTATTGCTACCCGAATACCTCGGGGTTTGGACGACCTCGAACTGACTGCTTAAATCGAAATAAACATGGAAGAAAAACGAATTTACGAAACACCGGAACTGTCGCTTTGCGACACGGCCATAGAGCGAGGATTCGCGGCATCGATGGATACCTCGACCGAGGAGATCACCCCCGGAGAAGAGGTGGATTGGTAATTTAAAAAACACAGCCATGAGAAAAATCTTATATTTACTCCCCGTCGCTGCATTTTTCGTCTCCTGCGTCGCCGACAGTATACAAGAGGAACTTTCGACCTCGCAGGGGCAGTACGGCGTTTGTCTGTTCGACGCTTCCATTTCGGAACGGGAGGGGACACGCGTCGTCGGAGAGTGGAGTACCGACGGCATTCTCGCCGAATGGGAATCCTCCGACCGGATCGGCGTCTTCGCCGGCGACGAAACGCAGGCGGCCGTTTTCACCGTCAAGGAACTTGACGGTACGAACGCCGTATTCGAAGGCGAGACGATTGCGGACGCAGCCTCCTATCTCGCTTTCTATCCTTACAGCGAGTTGTTGGGACGCGAGGGAACGTCCCTCTCGGGGAAGATGAATTTCCTGCAACGTTATAGTTCGCCCGGATACGGCGAGAACCGGATCGGCATCCAGCCGGATTTCTTCCCTATGCTCGCATACTCTCCGACGGGCGCGCACAGTCTCTCATTCAGACAGATGTGTGCCTACATCCGGGTACGGGTACGCGCCTCCGCAACCCTTGCGGGAGATACCTATCTCAAATCGGTCATTCTGCAAGGCAACGACGGCGAGGTGCTCGCCGGCGAAGGCATCCGGGTTGCGGTCGCCGCGGCGGACGATGCGTCGCTGAATATCCGTACCGGCGACCCTGTTCTGAGCGTCGATGCTTCGGAACAGACCTATTCGGCCGTGGCGCTCGATCTGACCGACCCCGACCAGCCGGAGGGCGAGACGAACGGCAGTCTGCTCTCGCAGAGCGAATTCACGGAGTTCTACATCGCCCTGCCTCCGCAGAATTTCGCGAAGGGGTGCAAACTGACCTTCATAGACACTCGCAACCGGTACATGGGCACCCTGACTTCGAAACCCTTCAACGCGGCGCGGGCGCAGTTCGTAACCTTCCGCGCCGGCGGCGGGGAGAAAGTGTTCGAATACATCGCCGACAACGCCCTGATCTGGCAGGACACGCCGAGGCTGCTCCTGCATGCGAACCGGCAAGCGGAATCCCCGAGCGGGTACGATTTGACGGGCGGCAGCGACGCCAATCTCGCCAATTGCTATGTGATCACTCCGTCGATGCTGGCGGCGCATCCCGACGGACTTTTCTGCTTTCCGGCCAAATCGCCCGTCCAGTCGGGAACGGTCTATTGGGACGACCTGCTGCTCGACACGAACGACTACATGGTCTTCACCGTCGACAAGACGATGGCCCGGACGGGAGGCAACGCGGTCATCGGGTATCTCGATCCGGCGACGGGTCTCGTGAAATGGAGCTGGCATATCTGGGTAGTGACCGACGAACTCTTCGCCAAGGATCAGGACTACGAACGGCAGGAGGGAGAGCAGACGCTTATCTACCGCATGATGGACCGGAATCTGGGTGCGAACGATCCGACGGGTTCCGGCGACAAGTCCCGTTCGTGTCTCTACCAGTGGGGGCGCAAGGACCCCTTCTCGAACGCTACGACCGTGTACGGCCCCGAAGGCAATACGCTGGACATGCACTCGTGGCCCAGTTGTGAGGGGTATACCATCGATCCGGTATGGAATGCCCAGATCGGCCGCAAGTCGGGGGATTATCTCTACAACGGCACCGTGGAGTTCACGCTCTCGCATCCGGCGACCTACATCTCCTATGCCGATGAGAAGGATATATCGAACCCCAATCAGACATGGCTGCGCAGCGATGTTCCGGGGCATCAGAACGACCGTCTCTGGGGTACCTATTTCGAGAAGGAGGCCGTGGGTGCCGCGACCGTTCTGCTCTCGAAAAGCGCCTTCGATCCCTGTCCGGCAGGGTACCGCATCCCCCTGATCGCCCCTTTGAAGTTCACGGGAAACGATGTCGAATCGTATACGACAGAGGGCGTGTGGCTCTACGTCGATTCGCAGCGTTCGGTGAAAGCTTGGTATCCCTATGCGGGATCGCGTTTCTCGAAAATGGACGCTTCGGGTAAACAGATCGGTATTCTGGGATATACGGAAGGGGCTTCGGGGCTTTACCAGTTCAGTTATGCGGCATCGATTTGGAGCGCCACGCTGGAATTCGTGCAGGAGATCTCCGTCGGCACCTCCTGCAATTCGGACGATTTGACGGTTACCGGGTACAGTAGCACAGGCTATCGGCCGGAGTTCGTCTATGAAGGACCCTATGCCCGGAGTTTCGCCCTCGCTGTCCGCTGCGTCAGAGAGGATGCGAACGGAATTGTACGGTAGCCGGACGAAGCAAGCATGGTATCTGCGGGAGACGAAAACAATGGAAATACCGTTCGAAAAGTCTGATCCGACGGCCTCGCGGTTACCTCCTTTTGCGAAGGTTCGTAATTTTATTGGAGTATGACCTCTCCGTCGACTTTTGAATGTGTACAGCGTGGTGAAATCCCCTCGGTGAACACTTTGTTGTAAACGGCTTTCAGCACGTCGAATTTCGGGCTGTCGAGTTGCTCTTGTTTCCATTCGGGGCAGGAGCATTCGAGATCATGCAGGTAGCCGACCGTAATTTCGTCGAAACGGATATTGGTCGAGCGGAATTGTTGCGGGATTGAAAACGAGACTTGGTGTTTCGACGCCGACCCGATTTTTCCCACCGATTCCGACAGTGCGGTCGTACAATGGAAATATTCGGCAATCATGCAATAAACCCTCCGGCCGTCGGTTTCCGGCACCTTGCCGAGCGTTGCGCGGGAATCTCCAACGCTTCGAGCCGTTCGATGCGCTTGCCGTATTTCTCGATTCGTTCGTAGATCCGCAGCTGAACGGCGGGATTCTGTATTTTAAGCGTTGGGATGTCGAAATCCCGATCGTCGGCGGGGATGCTGATTCCCGTACTTACATAGCGGCTGCGGCGATCGACGGTAAAACGCTGGTAAATATTTCGTGGTGCGGTTTTGATTGATGCGGGCTTTTCTGTAAAAGGAATTGATGCTGACACTCATAATGTTGCGGTATTATGCAGACAGGTGCGAGCGGTGTTTTACCGCCGTAAAACATGGTTAAACAAATGGTAAAACATTCTTCGGAAAACGGCGCGAAAAAGGCATTACAGGGAGTTTCATTTCATATCCACAAAAAGAAAAACGAGCGATAATTCATTGATTATCACTCGTTTGTTGTGAGCGGAAAACGGAAATCGAACCTCCGATTTCTTTCCGTTATGTATCAATAGTTTGCGAGATTTTCTCGGTCTCGAGGTCACCGATGCGCCGGAGTTGATTTGCGCTTCAATACTTCTCCATACTACAATACAAAGATAGTGTTAATTTTTTAAGTTTGCAAGTCTTTCATAGTATTGATAAAATAGTCTTGATATTCTTTTCTTAACAATGTACATCTTTATATTCTTAAATGCATCGAAAGGTTTTGCTATCTTTGCAAGGAATCCAAAGAGTAGACATCATACGCCGAATAAAATATGCCCAAAGTATACTGAACTAATAGAATGTACCTAATGTATACGTTTTGCTCGAATCGACAATGAACTTGTAGAAGCTGTACCCGACCTTAAAGGTGCGGTATGTCCAGGCTGTGGGCGACAAGATATATAATTCTATAATATATTGATATTATATATTTTATAATTATTACTCAAGACTAAATTCACAAATTAGTGCCATTTTAGTATCACTATTTAGCTTTTAGCTCACCTTAGTATTTTACCACTTTATAGGATTGATATATAGTGAAGTTTGCGCACTAACATGTAAGAGCACAGAAGATTATGGATGAATAACTAAAAGTCTGTAAGCGACAATGTGAATATCAATATCGACTCCATTTGAAAGTATTACCTTTCTTACAGATTTTCACAATAATCCGACGGTGTCATTCCTGTCTGCTTTTTGAACATCCGGCTGAAATGTTGCGGATATTCAAATCCCAACCCATATGCCACTTGCGCAATGGTAACACCCGTTGCCAGTTCGTTTTTTGCCAGTTGGATAACGTATTGGCGGATATGGTTACTTGCAGTGTCGCCCGTAGCCTTTTTTATCAGGTCGCCGAAATAGTTGGGCGACATGCAGAGCTTGTCGGCGCAGTATTGCACTGTGGGCAAACCGAGTGTAAGCTGCCGTTTCTCGTCGAAATAATCGTGCAACAGAGTGTTGAACTTCATCAACACATCCGAGTTTTCCAACTTCCTCGTAATGAACTGGCGGTTGTAGAAACGCATACAGTAATTGAGCAAAAGACCTATATATTCCACGATGATACGGTCTTGCAGGGTATCGCGATTGTTCGCTAACTCGTTCTTTATCTGCCGCATCAGCATCACGAAAACATCACGTTCTTCATCCGTCATGTGCAGTGCTTCATTGATTCGGTATTCAAAGAAAGTACATTCCTTTATGGTTTTCTCTAACGGAGTACCACGCAACAAGTCGGGATGGAACAGCAATGCCCAACCGTCCAGATTTATCCGTTCGCCGTTGTCCTCCTTGCCGCCTACCTGTCCGGGAGCCACACAGATGAGCGTGCCGCCCGTATAGTCGTATTTACCGCAACCGTAGGTCAGTTCCACTGGCAGGTGCTCGTGCATGAACATACCGTACACGCTGTAGCTGTTCAGGCTATGGCGAATGGGCGAGACCTCCGCAAAATCAATGACGCTGACTAACGGATGTGTGTCCGTCTGTCCGAGGTGTCGGCTGTAGTCGCTTGTGCTCCTTACTCTATATATCTTGCGCATAACGATGTATCTGTTTGAATGACAAATGCAAAAATACATCTTTTCTTGCAGAATCACGGGAAGAGCATCATCAAAATCAGTAAAATTGATACGGATGTCCTTTTTATCGTCACGCCACTCTTTCCGAATCATCCTAATTTTACAACATCAAAACAGAGAAGCAACTACATGAAAGGACTCGAATTGACATGGACAGAAGAAATTTTATAAAGACTGTTGGCTTGACTGCCGGAGCCACCCTGCTTTCGGAGTTAGGCATAGCGGAAGCCACGGAAATGTTTAACGATAAAACGGACAAGAAAATGAAAATTGTAGTATTAACTGGAAGTCCGCGCCGTAACGGGAACACCAACTATCTGGCAGGACAATTCATCAAGGGAGCGGAAGAAGCCGGACATGAGGTATACCGTTTTGATTGCGTCCAACATAAGGTATCGCCCTGCATTGCTTGTAACCGTTGCGGCATGAACGGGCAGTGCGTGTTCGATGATGATTTTGCGGAACTGCGTCCGCATCTTGTAGCTGCCGACATGATTGTTTTCGCCACACCGATGTATTACTTCGGTTTCTCCGCACAGCTGAAAACAGTCATAGACCGTTTCTATGCCATCAACGGACAAATTAAAGGTGTATCCAAACGGTCAGCGTTCCTTATGGCATACGCCAATATCGACCCCAAAGAGGCAGAGCCGATGATTTCGCATTACCATACGTTGCTACACTATCTGGACTGGAAAGACAGCGGTATGGTGGTGGCACCGGGAATGTGGCCGACAGGTGCGGTGAACAATACGGAATACAGTCGTAGGGCATACGAATTGGGACGTAATATAAAATAGGTGACGAAGAAACATGACATGGATATCCCAACGGAACTATATGAAGACGATGCTGTATGTTACATCGCAAGCCGTTACCATGTCAGTACACAGGAAGCCGTAAGAGGTTTCCTTATACAAAGTGGTATTGTTCACGGTGCAATGTCTGATTTTCATTTGGAAGACAATGAGATAGAAATCATGAAAGGGTTGATGGATGCTTATAGTTCAACGAAAGGTGAAAAACTTAAATACATAGCATGATGGACAGAAGAAGTTTTTTGAAAAGGTCATCGGTGACAGCATTGCTGGCAGTCAGTGAATGGAGCGGATTGACGAAGGCTTTTGCGCAATCCGAAAGTAACAATAGTAAAGGAAAGGCTATGACAAATAGTGAAAAGAGGAATAACATGGAACATCGCAGGCTCGGCGGCATGGACGTGTCCGCCATCGGGCTGGGGTGTCTGCCAATGGTGGGCTACTACGGTGGCAAGTATGAGAAGAAGGACATGATTGCTCTCATCCGCAGGGCTTACGAACAGGGTGTGACGTTCTTCGATACGGCGGAAGTGTATGGACCGTACACCAGTGAGGAATGGGTAGGCGAAGCCTTGCAACCCGTGCGCGACAAAGTGAAGATAGGGACGAAGATCGGCTTCGGTGTGGAGGAAGGCAAGCCGACCGCACTCAACAGCCGTCCCGACCATGTCCGCCGCGCCGTGGAAGGTTCGTTGCGCCGTCTGCGTACCGACCATATCGACCTGCTTTATCAGCATCGTGTGGATCCGCAAGTACCTATGGAGGAAGTGGCGGAAACGGTTAAACAACTTATGCAGGAAGGGAAAGTGTTACACTGGGGATTGTCTGAAGCCAGCGCACGCTCCATCCATCGCGCCCATGCCGTATGTCCGCTTTCTGCGGTGCAGAGCGAGTATGCCATCTGGTGGCGTGAGCCGGAGACGAAAATCTTCCCCACGCTGGAAGAACTGGGCATCGGTTTCGTGCCCTATTGCCCGTTGGGACGTGCCTTCCTCACAGGCGTAATCAACGAGGACAGCCGTTTCAAGCAGGGTGATCGCCGCTGGAACCTGCCACAGTTCACACCCGAAGCCTTGAAACACAACATGCCGCTCGTCGCCCTTGTCCGCAAATGGGCAGAGCGCAAAGGCATTACCCCGGCACAGTTTGCCCTCGTATGGATGCTTTCTCGCAAGTCGTGGATTGCCCCGATACCCGGCACGACCAATCCCGCACATCTTGATGATTTCCTCGGCGCAGCCTCCGTCCGGCTCACGCCCTACGAGATGGAGGAATTTGACAAGGAATATGCGCGGATAGACCTCATGGGACACCGTGCCGACCCGTTCACGGAAAGCCAGATTGACAAATAAAGACAGCAGATTATGGACTACGTGACATTGAACAATGGGATAAAGATGCCGATGCAAGGTTTCGGTGTCTTTCAAGTGCCGGATGCCGACATCTGCGAACAGGCTGTCACCGAAGCCCTGTCAGTCGGCTATCGACTTATCGACACAGCATCGGTTTACGGGAATGAACAGGCCGTTGGAACCGCCATACGCAAAAGCGGCATTCCACGTGAAGAGATGTTCATTACAACGAAAGCATGGATTTCGGAAATGGGATATGACTGTACGCTGCGTGCTTTCGATGCCTCGCTCTCACGATAATATCTTGACCTCTACTTGATTCACATGCCATTCGGAGATTACTACGGGGCATGGCGTGCCATGGAAGAACTCTATAACTCCGGACGTGTCCGCGCCATCGGAGTGTGTAACTTTGAACTGGACAGGCTGATAGACTTGTGCCACAATGCAAAAGTCATTCCGGCTGTCAATCAGGTAGAGATTCATCCTTATACGCAGCAGACCGAAGCCATAAGAATGATGCAGTCGCTCTGCATACAGGCCGAAGCATGGGCACCGTTGGCGGAAGGAAGAAAAGGACTGTTTACAAACGTTATCCTGTCAGCTATCGGACGGAAATACAGAAAAACAGCGGCACAGGTCGTATTGCGGTGGCTTCAGCAACGCGGAGTGGTTGCCATTCCAAAATCCGTACATAAAGAGCGCATGATAGAAAATTTCGATGTCGGGGACTTTGCTTTGACGGAAGATGATATGATAACAATCACTGCCATGAATACGGACAAGAGTTTGATTCTTGACCTTCGTTCTATTGCGGAGATTGAGAGATTATATGGTATAGAATGTAAAAACTAGGAAATATATGAAGATATTGCTATTGATTACGTTTCTGTCTCTTGCCGTTCTTTCAATGGCGGCATGCGGAAGCGGTGACGAAGAAACATTAGTCCCCACACAGCCAGTTCCTGCACAGCCGGACGAGGATGGTGATAATGAAACTGCCACATCCATGAAAATGAACATTATAGTAGGCGACCGGACAATTACGGCAACTATGGAGGACAATGCCGCCGCACGGGATTTTCTTTCCCGTCTGCCGTTGGAAGTGACGTTGAATGACTTCAACAATACGACAGAGAAAGTATTTTATCCCAATCCGGCATTGACGGTTGATGGTGTGGCACGAGGTTGTGCGCCTATGTCCGGCGACATTACAATCTATGCACCGTGGGGCAACATGGCGATTTTCTGCAAGAACTGGTCGCATAGCAATGACCTGATTAAGATTGGACATATTGACGATAATGGAATTGAGGCTCTGAACATCGGAGGAGATATAACTGTAAAATTTGAAAGACAATAAGTATGACGATAGAAGATTTCAAGACATACGCAACGACAGGGAATCCTATTGATACAGAGGAGATTCTCCATTTCATGAACGACATGAGCGACGAGGCGCGGCGAATCACGTTCCGGCTGAATGCAGCCTACCACACGCCGGACGAAGTACGCGGACTGCTTTCCGAATTGTTCGGTTATGAAGTGCCGCAGACGCTCCGCGTGTTTCCTCCGTTCTACACGGATTTCGGAAAGAACATCACCGTGGGCGAAGGCGTGTTCATCAACGCCTGCTGCCATTTCCAAGACCACGGCGGAGTAACCCTCGGCGACGGATGCCAGATTGGGCATAATGTGGTCTTTGCCACACTCAACCATGCACTGGCTCCTGAAAGGCGGAAAACTACCTATCCCGCACCCATCGTATTGGGCAGGAACGTATGGATAGGTTCCAACGCCACCATCCTGCAAGGCGTGACCATCGGCGACAATGCCGTTGTTGCGGCAGGCGCGGTCGTTACGAAAGACGTAGCGGCAAACACGGTAGTGGGCGGTGTCCCAGCACGGTTTATCAAACGCATTGAAGATTAGCAAGTATGAAACATTTATCTATCCTGTCCTTGTTGCTTGCATTGGCATTCTGCACGACTATCGCATCAGCGCAGGGACAACAAAACGAAACGATTATGGACAAGAAGAACATCGGGGGCCTGCTGGCTCTTTATCCGAAGCCGCTGACGGTTGTCGGTGCGGAAGTGGGCGGTAAGGTGAACTGGCTCATCGTAGGACATACGGGCATCATAGGGCATGACCGCATCATTGTGAGTACGAGCAAGAGCCACTACACCAATCAAGGAATCAGAGAATCGAAGAAACTTTCCATCAATCTCGTAAGCCGTGAGATGCTGCCGAAATCCGACTATGTGGGCAGTGTAAGCGGTGCTTCGGTGGATAAGTCACAGGTATTCGCCTATCATTGGGGCGAGGACGGTACGCCCGTGATTGATGCCTCGCCACTGACGATGGAGTGCGACGTGGTGGACATCTTTGAGACGGACGGCTTCGACAATTTCATCTGTTCCGTAACGAACACTTACGCCGCCCTTGACGTGCTTGACAACGACGGCAAATTGGATTATACGAAACTGAAACCTGTTTTATTCGAGTTCCCGACATACTCTTATCTTGCTACGGGAGAGGTAATCGGCAAATGCCTAAATCTGGACAAACAACCGGGAATGTGCGCCAAGCAACCTATGTCTGCCGATGGAATCATACGCATGTCTAAGATAGAGGTTTATCCGCAGTTCCTTGACGAATACATGAAATATGCGGTTGAGGTGGGCGAAATCTCGCTGCGCACAGAACCGGGCGTATTAACCATGTATGCAGTCAGCGAGAAAGAGAATCCCTGCATGGTAACTATTCTTGAAACATACGCTAATCGTGAAGCATACAAAAAGCACATTGTATCGGAACACTTCCAAAAGTACAAGCAGGGGACGCTACACATGGTCAAGTCACTGGTACTGTCTGACCAGATGCCGCTCAATCCTGCAAACCAAATCAATAATTTCATTCAATAAAAATCATGAACAGAATCATTTTAATTTCAGTATTTACAATTTTAACAATCAATGTTATGGCACAGGAAAAAGTAGTACAGACAGCCGGGCGCAACCAGCTCGGCGAGTTCGCTCCCAAATTTGCGGAACTCAACGATGACATTCTCTTCGGAGAGGTCTGGAGCCGGACTGACGAGCTCAGTCTGCGTGACCGCAGTCTGGTGACAATCACATCGCTCATCAGTCAGGGCATCACGGACAATTCGCTTTCGTATCATTTGCAGACAGCAAAGAAAAACGGGATTACTCGCACGGAGATAGCCGAAATTATCACGCATATCGGTTTCTATGCTGGTTGGCCGAAAGCATGGGCTGCGTTCAATCAGGCAAAAGCGATATGGACGGAAGATGATGCCAAGCAGCAAGATGGCAAGAAGTGAAACCAAATAAAAATCAAAGAGCATGAAAAAGCTGATTTATCTGACAATGTTGCTGGGAATATTCCTGGCATTCAATGCTTGCAGCAGTGACGATGACGAATCGGACAAGCCGCAGACGGAACAGCCGGACGAACCGGATACAGATACGGATGGGCCGAACAGCCCCGACCCCAATCCGGACGCGGAAAAGACACTCATCGTCTATTACAGTTTTACGAACAACGTGCATACCATCGTCAATGACCTGCGCACACAAATCGAAGCCGATGTGGTGCGTGTGGAGCCTGCGGAAAAGGGCATCGACTATGCCGCCAACAATTATGCAGCAGGTAGCGCGTTGATTCAGGCAATCCGTAACAATCCAAACAGCGCAATCTCATATCCGGCGATAGACCCGATAGAGGTGGATTTTGAGAAATACGGCACTGTCATCGTAGCAGCTCCGCTCTGGTGGAGCAATATGGCGGCTCCGTTGCAATCGTTTCTGTTCAGTCACGGTGCGGAAATGGCTGGCAAGAACATCGGTCTGATTGTATCGAGTGCAAGCAGCGGCATCAGCGGTGTGGAGGCGGATGCCAAGCGACTGATTCCAGAAGGCAACTTCCTTGCACCAAGTCTTTGGATTCGCTCTTCGCAGACGTCAAACTGCCATTCGATGGTTGCGGAATGGCTGGAAGACATTGGTTATAAAAATAAGACTTACGATTATGAATAAATTGAGAACCTTATTATTATCCACGCTCGCCATCATTGCCGTATGCCTGACCGCCTGCGCACAAACAAGAAAGGAGCAAACCATGAAAGGAAGCAAAGTATTGGCAGCCTATTTCTCCGCCACGAGAACAACCAAGGCGGCAGCCCAACGTTTGGCGAGTGTCACGGACGAGGAACTTTATGAGATTCAGCCCGGACAGCCTTACACGGATGCCGACCTCGATTGGAACAACCGGCAGTCACGCAGTTCGGTGGAAATGAACAATCCTCAGTCACGTCCCGCCATCAAGGGGAAAAAGGAAAACATGGCAGATTATGACGTGTATTCATCGGCTATCCCATCCCTTGCGCCGACCATCGTAAACACGTTCATCGAAAGCCACGACCTCAAGGGCAAGACCGTGATACCTTTCGCCACATCCGATGGAAGTTCGATAGAAAACAGCGTGTCTGCATTGAAGAACGCCTATCCCGAAATCCGCTGGCGCAACGGCAGACTGTTGAACCGCGCAAGTGATAAGAGCATCCGTGAGTGGGTGGATGAAGTCCTAAAATAAGTATCGCTATGACAAGGTTATTGTTTATCGGCGGTATCGGTACGTAGGAAGTGCTGCTCATCGCCTTAATCGTGCCGCTGTTCTTCGGCGGCAAAAAAAAATCTCAGAACTGATGAAGGGACTCGGAAAAGATGTACGTTCTTTCAAGGATGGGATGAACAAGGTAGAAAAGAACATCAAGGATATACTCTCCTAAGAGTGTATGTCCCGAAGTGCCACTTTGAGGTGGTCGAAGTGACACTTTGACAAAAACTTATTATTCTCGTTTCTTTTGGGGGACTTTCTTGAATTTATTTGCTTTTATTTGGGGATTCTTTTCTAACGGCTTTGACCGGTTCCCGAAATATGGTCAACGTGGAACCTGTACCAATCGTTTCCGTCAGTTTCTCGTATGCCCCGATGGTCATTGCCAGCCCCGAATGCAGTTCGTGGAGCACCGGTTATTGCCGAATGCGGAACTCAGAAAGTACACCATTGGGCACATCGCAATACGAAAATGTGCGACAGCTGGTGGAGACGGAAACACAATGGCACCGCAACTGGAAAAACAAATTTCCGATCGTGTGGCAGGAAATTTTTCTACACGATGAACAAACGGGGGAACTACACATCGCAGATGTGCGTACCGAGCATGGTCTTGTTATTGAATTTCAACATTCACATATTAAGCCTGAAGAGCATATTTCTCGGGAAAATTTTTACAAAAATATGGTGTGGGTAGTGGATGGGACGCGTTTAACAAGAGATTACCCGCGCTTTGTCAAAGCAAGTAAAGAGTTTAGCAAAGTAAATGAAGGAATATTTCAACATCATTTTGCCGATGAATGTTTCCCCCGCCAATGGCTCCATAGCGACGTTCCGGTAATTTTCGATTTTCTTGGCAATGAATCACCCGATACAATTGACGAAATAAAACGGAATCTTTATTGCCTTTTCCCAATGACGACGAATTTGAAGCCATAATTTGCGGAAATAACACGAAAGGCATTTGTAAATGCAGTTATGAGTGGAGACTGGACTCCAAGAGTACAATGTTTTTTAGAAGACAGAAAGGCTGAAAAATTAGAACAGAAACGACGGATGGAGGAAGAACGAAGACAAATTTCCGCTTATTATGCAAGCCGGCGATATACTCGAATGATACGTCCGTGGAGATATAAAAGATTTTAAAATGTCTTTAAATATTATAAATACAAAATAACAACGAGCCAGAATCTTCTTCCGGCTTGTTTGTGTTCTTATAGAAAGCCTAATTCGCAAAGGAATACTATTGCTAAAATTTTTATATCACAGTCATTTTGCCGTGAAGGGCAAGTCCTCCCCTTGCCCGATCACTCTTTCAGCCATTCCGCGCGTAATTGTCTGGTCAGC
>ENA-ORUF01000718-ORUF01000718.1-human-gut-metagenome-genome-assembly--contig:-NODE-718-length-42202-cov-3.287660_pt1 | contig 42202 bp, 24 predicted proteins | sample MGYA00242077_ERZ509203 | MGnify/ENA primary metagenome ERZ509203 (study PRJEB26280, sample SAMEA2338834) | human gut metagenome | biome: human gut; feature: human-associated habitat; material: faeces... | reverse complement strand
CACGCAACCAACTGGAACCGCGAGAACGTCTACAACGACTTCGGGTTCGACCAGTTCCTTGCTATCGAGGATTTCCAGGACGCCGACACCCTGCGCGGCATGGTGACCGACGCCGCTACCTACGACAAGATCATCGAGATGCTGCAGACCGACGATAGTCCGCAGTTCATCTTCGACGTTACGATGCAGAACCACTCCGGCTACGACACCGGGCTTCTGCCGAGCAACATCCAGACGAACTACCTCATCGACGGCACCTATGATCCCGAGGTCAACGAGTATCTCGCGCTCATCGAGCAGTCCGACCAGGCGCTCGAGGAGTTCATCGGCAAGCTGCAGAATCTCGACCGTCCGGTTGTCGTGGTGTTCTTCGGCGACCACCAGCCGTTCTTCCCCTCGGACTTCAACGACGCGTGGTACCAGAACGAAGATGAGGCGACGCACAGCGAGCGCCTGTACCACACGAGCTATGTGATCTGGGCGAACTACGACGTCGCGGGCCGCGAGCAGACGAGCAGCACCGAGGATATCTCGACCAACTTCCTCGGAGCCGAGGTCATGAACCTCATCGGCGCCCCGCTGAGCGACTACCAGAAGGCGCAGCTCTCGCTGCGCGAGAGCATGCCCGCGATCAATATCATCGGCTACCAGGATAGCAACGGCTCATGGTATCTCACGGGCACCGACACGAGCGGCGACGGAGGCTCCCTTTCCGATGCGCTTGCTGCCGCCAGCAAGGCGCGCGAAGACCTTGCGAAGATGCAGTACTTGAAGCTCTTCGACCACGGGGACAGCGTCTTCACCAAGACGCTCCAGGGCGCGGCGAACGAAACCAACCCCAACCTCGCGCCGGGCACGACGAAAATCAAATAACTTTCAAGTTTTGGGCACTCCAGCCCTGCGCCGTCAGATATAAACGGACGGCGCAGGGCAAAAGCGCAGGTAGAAGGCTTGCCGATTATTGGCCTACTCAGCATCCGCCTGCTGAAGTGCCCAAAACTTGCAATCATAAAACGTAGCGTGAGGCAGGCCCGCCACCGGCGCCGCCGATTGCCGTTCTTCCGCTATCGCCCGGCCGTCCGCCCGCTATTGTCCGCCACCTGTCCGCTACCGCGCTGCAGCCAGAGCCTCGTCGCTGCCCCGCAGGCGGGCGGCCAGGCGATCGAGAAGCGCCGGCTCGCACCCGGCGTAGTCCTGCAAGTAGGCACGCGCCGTACCATAGCGCTCGTGAAGATGGCTGAGCGTTCGCTCCATTTCTGCCGGCTGCGCCACGAAGAGGCTGCGCGGCACGCGGCGCCTCAGCACCACCGCAACGAACACGCGCTGCGCATGCATGGAAAACGACATGTACTCCCCTGTCGCAGCGTAATCCGCGACGATCTGGGCATCGTCTACCCCAGCGAGGCCAAGCAGCAGCATCGCAATCACGCCTGTCCGGTCCTTGCCCGCACGGCAATGGAACAGCGCACAGCCCGGACCATCCAGCGCCTCCATCACAAGACGGAAGCTCTCCGCATCGTTATCGAGCAGCTGGAGATACACGTCCGACATGCGTCGCGGAACTTGGCCGCGCAGCCCGCTCGAATTGAGCTGATCGAGCATGGGGATGTGGATATACTCGACGTTTTGCCGCGCGCCGCGCCTGCCTGGGGCGTACGGATCTGGCCAATGGCGCACCTCGAATGAGCTGCGAACGTCGATAACCCGGCGCAAGCCGTACCGGTCGAGCCGCGCGAAGTCCTGGGTGCGCAGGCCGCCGAGTGCATCTCCCCGCAGGAATGCCCCGTGCGCCGTGGATCCGGTTTGCCCGCCCTCGGCCACGAAGGGATACCCTCCCAGGTCGCGCACGTTGCGCGCACCTCGAAGCACAAGGCCCTGAAAGCGGGACGTGCTTTCAGATGGGTTGTTCGGCGCCGTTCCTGCCATGTAGTCCTTTCGCCCACGCATGCGCGCCAAGCACGCCCCGTGCCGAGCACCCGGCGCACGCCTGCACCTAAACGCGGGCGCACATTCGCTCGCGCTCGAATGCACGCCGTTGCATGCCCGCACGTCGCTGCACGCTGGGTGCGCGGTCGCACCTGCGCGCATGAACGCCAAACGAGCGCCCGCTCGCGCCCAAGCGAACGCCGCTGCGCGCCATTGCACGCCCACGCGCATGCGAGAAAGCCTTAAGTATAATGAGATGGTTTGATTTCCCTGTTTTGCTTGCGTAACGCTGCGGTAAGCTCGTTGCCAGAGGAGGCACCCATGGCCGCATCACACACCGATTCGCACCCGGCTCGCACAGAGCTCGCATCCATCTCCCTCGACGACCTTATCGTAGCAATCAGGGCAGGCGGCGTCGATGCGCAGCTTGCGGAAGGCGGCGCCGCGGCAGGCGGCGTCAATGCGCAGCTCGCTGCGAGTGGCACCGCGGAACAAGCAACCGTGCGCGGCATGACGGTCGACTCTCGGGAAGTTCAACCCGGAAACCTCTTCGTGTGTAAGGGCGCAGCGTTTCGCCCCGCCTTTCTCGCTAGCGCGATCGAACGCGGCGCCTGCGCCTACCTGTGCCCCAACGACGCCGCGCTCCTTGAACAGCTCGAGCTGGTGGCCCCCGGAGCGCCGCATATCGTTGCGTCCAACGTTCGCCGGGCGATGGCCCTCGTTGCACCCGTCGTCTACCAGCATCCCGAGCAAGCGCTCGACATCGTAGGCATCACGGGAACCAAGGGCAAATCGACCGTCGCATATATGCTTCGCTCTATTCTGCTCGCCGCCGGCGAGACCCCATCGGTACTTGGTTCCATCGAAACCGACGACGGCATCGAGCACTACGAGAGCCACAACACCACGCCCGAGGCCCCCGAGCTCTGGCGGCATCTGTGGAACTCCGTGAAATCCGGCCGGCGCCACATGGTCATGGAGGTCTCGAGCCAAGGGCTGAAGTACGATCGCGTGCTCGGCGTGCCGCTTTCCCTTGGCGTCTTTCTCAATATCGGGCGCGACCATATCTCGGGCGTCGAGCACCCCACCTTTGAGGATTATTTCGCCAGCAAGCTGCGCATTTTCGACCAGTGCGAGACCGCCGTCGTAAACATCGACGCCGAGCACGCCCCTCGCGTGCTTTCGGCTGCCGAAAAGGCGCGACGCCTCGTTACGACCAGCGGGCAAGGCGCCAACGACGCCACCTTTGCCGCCTTGAACGCACGGTCTACCGGCCTAGAACTCACCTTCGAGGTTGTCGACCGCCTCGATCCCGCGCACCCCCAAACGCACGCCATCGCGCTCGGCATGGCGGGCCTCTTTAACGTAGATAACGCACTCGCTGCCATCGCGTGCGCGCGCCTGCTCGGGGTTGGCTACGACGCCATCTCGCGCGGTCTTGCTCATGTACGCGTGCCCGGCCGCATGGAAATCGTGGCAACGCCCGACCAGCATGTTATCGCCATCGTCGACTATGCCCATAACGAGCTTTCGTTCGAGACGCTGTTCTCGTCGGTCAAGCGCGAATATCCAGGCAGGCGCATCATCGCGCTCTTTGGCGCGCCGGGCGGCAAGGCACAGGAGCGGCGCGAGGCGCTACCGCGTGTTGCGGGCAAATATGCGGACCTTATCATCTATACGGAAGAGGATCCGGCACACGAGCGCGTCGAGGATATCTGTGCGGAGCTCTCCGCCCACACCCCGACCGGCGTTGATCATGAGGTCATCTGCGACCGTGAGGAAGCCGTCGCGCACGCCCTCGATGTGGCGCGCGCTGGCACCGGCGATGCCGTCGTGCTGCTCCTCGCCAAGGGCGACGAAACGCGCCAGCATCGCGGCGACGAGTATCCCGAGGTCGAAAGCGACCTTTCCATCGCCAAGCGCCTGCTCGCCTCCTAACAAGCAGTGAAACGTAGACACCCGGTGTGTACGATTCAACAGAAACGTGAAACGCAGACACCCGGTGTGTACGATTCACAGGCGGAGCCTGCACGAAAAACGCCCCGGTATGCTGAGCCGTTGAGGCTCGCACACCGGGGCGTTCGCACGGGAAAACCCCGCACCTATACCTGCATACAGTTACTCCGCTGCCTTTTTGGCCTCGCGGGCGGCAAGGGCGGCACGCACCTTGGCGGCCTTCTCGGGGTCCATGGCCGCGAGCTTGGCCTCCATCTTGGCGGCGCGGTCGTCGGCGGGTGCAGCATCTGCCGCAGGGGCGCCCTCAGCCGCCTTGGCGGCATCTCCGCTCCCAGCCGCCTTGGCACCCTCGCCCTCGGCAGCCTTCGCGGCCTTCTTGGCCGCCGCAGCCTTGCGGGCAGCCTCGACGCGCGCCTGCTGCTCGGGCGTCAGCTCGCGCTTGGGCTTCGCGGCCCCTGCGCCGGCAGCCTTACCAGCGGCGCCCTTCGCCCCGGCTTTCGCAGCCGGCTTGGCGGGCATATCCTTGTGCATCGTCACCGTTGTGAGCTCCGTCGTAGGCTCCGTTGGCAAGATGCCCATCGAGAGGCAATCCTTGGGGCATTCGCGCACGCAGCTCGCGCACTGCACGCAGCGATACGGATCGATGGTCCAGTCGCCGCCCTTGCGGTCCACGACAATCGCGTCGACCGGGCAGGCGCGCTGGCACATGCCGCACAGGATGCAGGTGTCGATATCGTTCACCACATGGCCGCGCATATGCGGGAAGAGCGTCTCAAGATCGCGTTTCTCGTACGGGTAGCGCACCGTCGCCGGCTTATGGAACAGCGAGCGCAGCGTCATCTTGCCCAGCTTGAAGGTTCCCATTGCGCTACCTCTCTGTGCAGCTGATGCACGGGTCGATGGTCAGGATAATCATAGGCACGTCGGCCAGGTCCACGCCCTGCAGCGCGCGCACAAGACCGCCCAGGTTCTGGGAAGTTGGGGTGCGCATGCGGAAGCGGTCGAGGTTCTTGGTGCCGTTGCCGCGCACGTAGTAGAACGCCTCGCCGCGCGGCTGCTCGATCATAACGAGCGACTGCCCCTCGGGAACCACCTTCGCCTTCGGCTTGCCGCCAATGCCGTCGTGCGGGATCTTCTTCACGAGCTCCTCGATGATGTCGATGGACTGGAAGACCTCCTCGCAGCGTACCTTGCAGCGAGCATAGCAGTCGCACTCGGTCGAGATGATGGGCTCGAAGTGCTCCAGGTCGCCGTATGCGCCGTACCCGGTGGTACGCATGTCGTGCTCGATGCCCGAGCCCTTGGCAAACGGGCCGACCATCGAGAGCTCGAGCGCGTCCTCGAAGCTGATGTAGCCCACGCCGCACAGGCGCTCGCGCACGGTCACATCGTTGAACATGGTGTCCACGATCTCGCGATACTCGCGCTTGAGGCCCTCAAGCTGCTCGCAGACCCACTTGAGGTCTTCGTCGCTGATGTCGTGCGCCATGCCGCCCACGATCGTGATGGAGAGGATGATGCGCGCGCCGCACGTGCGCTGGAAGATGTCGAGCACGGTCTCGCGCAGGCGCCAGCAGTGGTTGAAGAGCGCTTCGAATCCGAATGCGTCGGCCAGAAGGCCCAGCCACAGCAGGTGCGAGTGGCAGCGGGAGAGCTCCTCAAGAATCACGCGGAGGTACTCGGCGCGGCGCGGAATCTCAATACCCATGAGCTTCTCGGTTGCCGACGCATAGCCGTAACCATGGCCGAAGCTGCAGATGCCGCAAACGCGCTCAGCAACGTACACGAACTGGTTGAAGTCGCGCTTCTGCACGAGCTTCTCCAAGCCGCGGTGCACGAAGCCGATCTGCGGGATGGCCTCCACCACGCGCTCGTCCTCAACGACAAGGTCTAGGTGCACCGGCTCCGGCAGCACCGGATGCTGCGGACCGAAGGGGATGACGGAACGGGTTGCCACGCTACTTCGCCTCCTTTGCAGCGCGGGCCGCAAGGGCGGCACGCACCTTGGCTGCCTTCTCGGGATCCATGGCCGCGAGCTTTGCCTCCATCTTGGCGGCGCGTTCGTCGGCCGAAGGGGCGCTGGCGGCGGGGGCATCGGCACCCGCATCGCCCGCATCCGCGGCAGCGGCGCTCGCGGGAGCAGCAGCTGCGGCCGGGTCGGCAACGTCGCCAACGCTGGCAGCGCTCTTGCCGGCCTCCACAGCAGCAATCTTGGCCGCGGCGGCGGCATCGGCCTCGGCCGCAGACTTCTCCTCTGCTGCCTTGCGCGCCTTGGCTGCCTTAGCGGCAGCGACCTTGGCCGCCTTCTCGCGCTCGGCCTTCTGCTCGGGCGTGATGACGGTCATGGGCGAATCCACCGCTACATTGAAGAAGTGCCCGCCAAAGTCGAGCTTCATGTTCACGAACTTCACGCCGAACAGGTCGTGCGTCTCGTTCTCGTAACTGAACGCCGTGAAGTACATGTTCTGGATTGAGGGCACCTCGCTCGTCTCGTCGATATCGTAGATGTCGAGCGTGATGGCCTTATCGTTCACCTCGTCATAAAAGGTGTAGAAGAGATCCATACCCTGTGCGGTGGTCTCGGCCGCCATCTGCACGAAGCGAAGCCCCTCGTATTTGAAGGTCTGCACGCGCGTGAGCAGCTCGCCCAGCGGGATGGTTACATACTCGGTGGTGTACATCCGCGCCTCCTACTCGTTCGTCTGCTTGGTCGCAGCCGCGGGCTGCTCGGTCTTAGCTTCTCCGGCCTTCGCCGTAGCCTCAGCAGCAGCATGGCGCTCATCAACCGGGGCGTTCGGCGTTTCGGGCATCGGCTTGCCGATCGTCGCCGGGTCCTCGCCCGCCGCCAAGCGCTTCGCCTTCTCGTCCAAAATCTCAACAGCCTTGAGCACGGCGTCGATGATAGTCTCGGGGCGCACCGCGCAGCCGGGCGCGTACACGTCCACCGGAATAGCCTTGTCCACGCCGCCGATGATGTTGTAGCAATCGCGGAACACGCCGCCCGTGCACGCACAGATGCCGCACGCCACGACAACCTTCGGCTCCATCATCTGCTCGTAGATGTGCTTCACCACGTTGATGTTCTGGTGGTTCACCGAGCCCGTCACGAGGAAGATGTCCGCATGCTTGGGGTTGCCCGTGTTGATGATGCCAAAGCGCTCGAGGTCATAGAGCGGCATGAGCGAGTCGAGCACCTCGATGTCGCAGCCGTTGCAGCTCGATCCGTCGTAATGGATGAGCCACGGCGATTTGGATACGTAACCCATATGCTCTCCTTAGATGAACGGGGTGATAAGCATGTAGAACAGGTTGACGACGCCCGCAACGAGCGCCACGAGCCACGCGTACTTGAGGCCGAACTGCCACTTGGTGCGCGCGCTGTTGTTGTCGATGAACACCTCGAAGAACCAGGTGAGGGCCACGACCGCCAACGCAACCACAAAAGAGATGGGGTTATCCCAGATGAAGAACATGCCCACCCACATGAGGAAGAGCACCGTCTCGCACCAGTGCATGATCTCGACCTTGGCGAGGGTGCGGCCCTCCATCTCGGTCGTGATGCCCTTGACGAGCTCCTGGTGCGCATGGTGGCTATAGGAGTAGTCGAACGGGCTCTTGCGCAGCTTGATGGTGAGGATGAAGAGCAAGCCCAGGAAGATCGGGATAAGCGAGATGATCATCGGCTGCTCGAGCGTAAGGAGCGACGCGGTATCGAACGACTGCGTCGCGCCGAAGAAGCCGACGGTCATGATGAGGAGCATGGGCTCGTAGCTCATCACCTGCAGGCACTCGCGGTCCGCGCCGGTATCGGCGAAGGGGCTCCGCGCGGAGTACGACGCGATGATCACGAAGAGCGTGGCCAGGGTAACCAGGAACACGCACATGAGCAGGTTGGAACCAGAGATGAACATGCCGCCCGCGAGCAGGCAGAAGATGATGGCGCAGGTGATGTACGCCTCGTCCACCGCGTTGACGCTCGCCTGCTCCTTGGCGAGGAGCTTGCGCACGTCGTAGTAAGGCTGCAGCAGCTTGGGGCCCACGCGCCCCTGCATGTGCGCGCTCACCTTGCGGTCAAGCCCGTCGAGCAGGCAGCCGATAACAGGCGCGCAGACGGCGAAGACCACAACGCCGAGCAGCAGGCCGGGAAGCCCGGGGCCCACGAGGCGCGGCAGGCGCTCAACATAGAACGTACCGCCGGTGAGCACGTCGGTGTTGAAGATGAAGCAGGCGGCAAAGGCCATGAGGATGATGCCCAGGCACACGATCACGCCCACGTTGGTGAGGGCATGCTCGGGGAAGATGTCCTGCATGTACCAGTTGCGCTTGGTGGACGTCATGGTGCGGCCCATGGATCCGTGGAAGCGGCGGCTGTCCGGATCGGTGCAGGTGCCGCCCAGGTAAACCTCAACACGGCGCTTCTTGCTCGCGCGGCCCCACGGGGTGAGGAAAACGATGGCAATGAACGCCACGATGACCGCCATGATGAGCATGTTATCCACGCCGAGGAACTGCGGGTTGCTACCGAACGTAGCCTCGAGGTACGGGGAGACCACGCCGAGGGAGATAGCCGGCAGGCCAAGGCAGCACGCGAGCATGAGCACAGCGATGGAGCCGATGGCGAACCACTCCGAGCGATGCACGCCCGCCTCGACGTTCTCGGCCTTCTGGGCCACGCCCGCAAGCTTGCCGAGCCACTTGGCCCAGAAGAAGAAGGTAGCGGCAGAACCGAAGGCGAGCAGGATGAGGAAGACCACGTTGCCGGTCTCGGCGAACGAGACGAGCGTGGCCCACTTGGAGATGAGCATGCCGAACGGCGCCACGAACATACCCAGGATGCCGAGCATCATGAAGCGGGTGAGGCGCGGCAGGCGGCTGAAGAGGCCGTCCATGTCCTCGATGTTGCGGCTGCCGATGCGGTGCTCAACCGTGCCCACGCACAGGAACAGGATCGACTTGGACACCGTATGGAAGATGATGAGGAAGACCGCAGCCCAAGCGGCCTCGGCGATGCCCACGCCGGCGCAGGCGGCGATGAGGCCGAGGTTCGCAATCGTGGAGTACGCGAGCACGCGCTTGGCGTTGCTCTGGCTGATGGCCATGAAGCTGCAGAGCACGAAGGTCACGCCGCCCACGGTAACGACCATGATGGAGGCCGCAGGGAAGACCATGTAAACGGGCGCGAGCTTAACCAGCAGAAAGACGCCGGCCTTGACCATCGTGGAGGAGTGGAGCAGGGCGCTCGTGGGCGTCGGGGCCACCATGGCGCCGAGGAGCCAGCTGTGGAACGGCATCTGCGCGGCCTTCGTGAGGCCCGCAACCGAAAGCAGCAGGATCGGGAAGATGAGCACGGCGGCCTGGGTGGTGCTCGCCGTCTCGATGAACGCGGCGAGCGAGAGCTCGATACCGCCGAAGTGGAGCATGATGAGGGCCGCGAGGAAGGCCAGGCCGCCGATCATGTTGAGGTTGATCTGGCGGAAGGAGTTCTTGATGGCCTCGTCCGTGCGGGTGTACCCGATCATGAGGAACGAGCAGACCGTCGTGATCTCCCAGCCGGTGAAGAGCCACTCGAGGTTGTCGGAGAGCACGATGACGAACATCGCGGAGAGGAAGATGAACATGAGCGCGCTGAAGAAGTGGCGGCGGTCGGGCGCGCCGGCGGGCTCATGATGCTGGAAGTCGTGCATGTAGCCGAGCGCATAGACGCAGATGGCGCTGCCCACAAGGCCCACGATGAGCACCATGATCACCGAGAGCTGATCGCTGTAGAGCGGCTCGGAAAGCATGTGGCCGGCGCCCTCGGAGAGCGTCATGTTTGCGAACGCGATCACGCCGACGGTCTGAACGAGACCGAGAACGAGGGCGAGCCGGTTCTTGTAGCGCACGGCATGCCACAAGATGACCGCGCAGAGCACGATGTCGATCGCCGTGAATACCCAGGTAGCGATGTAGCTCGTCTCCTGGGGCAACGCGAAGGATACGTGGCCGACGAACAGGTACTGCACCGCGAACGCCACAGCGGTAACACCCGTTATCGCTGCCGCCGCAATCGTAATGACGTTGCGCTGGGATTCGCTCCGGAACAGCATGAGCAGTACCGCCGCGATGAGCGGTACGGCGACAAGCGCCGCGATGAGACTCATGTGTCTCCTCCTCAATCCATGGATCCGATAAGACGGGTTTTATTCGTGTGCCTCCTCAACACACCAAACGTTTACATATTGTAGCTAACTTGACCCCCCGTGCGGTAGGAATTCGGCGGTGAACGGCAATGCGTTGCGCAACGGCGCGCCTGATCCGGGCCTGGGCTGCCGCCTCATCGCCACGCAGACCCAGCCTCCCCGCCGCCAGCCAGCCTCGGCAGGGCTCTCCCCCACTACCAGGCACCGCCTCACCGCCGCCAACCAGCCTTGGCGGAGCACTCCCCCGCCACCGGGCACCGCCTCACCGTCCGGCTACGGCTCACCAAAAAAAGGCGCTGCCTTGCCAGCGCCCGGCCCCGCCCCACGGCCGCCCAAGCCCTCCCCACCAAAAAGCCCCGGCTGCGCACTTACGCAACCGGGGCCGATCATCAGACTTTTGCAACCGCTACGCGCGGGTGTCCTCGATGATCTTCTTCACCGTATCCTGAATCTCGGTGAGCTTCTCCTCGCCAGGAATCCACTGCTGGGTGATCACGGGCACGGGCATCTCGAACTTAGCGTCCTGCATGGCCTGCTCAACCTGCTTGGGACCCAGCGGCGCCCAGCCATAGCTGCCGAACGCGATACCGATGCGCTGGCTGTTGTTGGGCGAAAGGCCACGCATGTAGGTGAGGAAGCTCGCCACCGTGGGCATCATGTTGGAGTTGAGGGTGGGCGAGCCAACCGCCACGTAGCGCGCGTCGCACATATAGAGCATGATGTCCGAGATGTGCGTGTGCTTGAGGTCGATGAGCTGGGCCGTCACGCCCTCCTTGATGAAGGCGTCGCAAATCTCGCGCGCCATAAGCTCGGTGGAGTGCCACATGGAGTCGAACACCACCACGGCCTTGTCCTCGGTCTGGTAGGTGCTCCAAGCCTGGTACTTCTCCAGGATGGCAGGGATGTTGCTGCGCCAAATCACGCCGTGCGAGGGGGCGATCATCTTGATGTCGAGACCCGCGAGCGCGCCCATGGCCTTCTGCACCTGGGCACCGTACGGCCACACGATGTTGGCGTAGTACTTCTTGGCCTGCTTCATGACCTCGGCAAGGTCATTCTCGTCGTCGAAGCGCTTGCTCGTGGCGAAGTGCTGGCCGAAGGCGTCGTTCGAGAAGAGGATGCCGTCCTCGGGGCACCAGGTGACCATGTTGTCGGGCCAGTGGACCATGGGCGTCTGCACGAAGTGGAGCGTGCGCTCGCCGATGCTCAGCGAGTCGCCGGTCTTCACGCCCTCGACCTCGATGCCGTAGTGCGCGCGGATCTCGTTCACGCCGGCCGGAGCGCTGGCGTAGATGGTCGCGCTCGGCGCGAGCTCGTGGATCTTGGGCAGGCTGCCGGAGTGGTCCATCTCCACGTGGTTGGTGATCACGACGTCGATCTTCGCCGGATCGACCACCTGGCTGATGCGCTGAACGAACTCGTCGGTGAAGGTCGCCTTAGCAGTGTCGATGAGCGTTACCTTCTCATCCATGATGAGATAGGCGTTGTAGGTAATGCCGCGTTCGGTGGTGTAGCCGTGGAACTGGCGCTCGTTCCAGTCGAGCCCGCCAACCCACCAAACCTTCGGCGCGATCTCAATAGCGTTGAGCATGCTGCTCCCTTCTGCTGCCCGCGGGCAGCCTTGAATGCTTGAACGCGGACCATGATAGCACGCGCGCTACGCCGCGGGAAATGCTCCTACGACGAGGATTCTGCCGAAGACCTGGGCTTGCGACCTCGACGTTTGTTGACGAGCGCATGCGCGCCGTCGCGTCGGTACGCTCGGCACCACGCCTTGAGCGAAGACTCGCTGGGAATCTGATACTTAACCATCACATCGCGGACCGACTTGCCGCGCTCCACGTGCTCCTTCACGGCGGCGAGCTTGGTCTCGTAGTCGTACACCTTGCGGTGGCTCCCGGCGTTGAGCACGGCCTCCGAACCGCCCACGGCAAACGCGCGGGCCCATTGCCGGGCCGTCGCATCGCTCACCCCAAGCTCGCGCGCGAGGTGGCGGCGGCCCACATCGGCTTCGAGCAGTTCGACCGCCCGCTGGCGCACGTCGTCATGTATCGTCCTGCTGTTCTCGTCCATTGGGAATCGCCACCATCGCATTCGTGTCGCCGGCATTGCAGTCGCGGCACCGGCATCGTCCTTGCGTCGCCCGTGCCGCGTTCGCGTCGTAGGCTTCGTCTTCATGCCACCGGTGCCGCGTTCGCGCCGCCGGCATCGCATCCGCAAATTGAGGAACGAAACGGGATTGTACCTGCCACGTCTCCTCGATCCGCTCGCTTACTTAGATTATGCGTAAATTGTTACTAACTTAGGTCAATTAACATCGTATCGCCATGAACGGTGCACCCTCGCCAGGGGAACAGGGTGCCCCCGGCAACAACGGAGCGGGGCTGCCGAGGAACGCCGGCCGGCGGCAGCGGGGCGAAATCGCCAGGGTGCCCCCGGCGGCAACGGGGCGGGGCACCCCGGCCACCGCCGGCATCGTAATCTTCCAGAATCCGCAGGCCCGGACGCATCGAGCGGAAACGCCCTACACCTCGTACTGGGGGAGGTCCTGCAGGGCGATGACCCCCATGTCCTCGCCGCGATCGAGGCGAGCGTCCTCAACGGCTTCGACCGCCGCCACGAAGGCGTTCGCCGCGCTCAAGGCCGTGATGCACGTGACCCCGCGACGCACGGCCTCGGTGCGCAGCTGGTACCCGTCGCCACGAGACTCCTGCCCGAACGGCGTGTTGATCATGAGGGCGATCTCGCCATTCGCCACCATGTCCCCAATGTTGGGGTGCGCCTCGCTGAACTTGCGCACCACCTCGCACTTCACGTTGCCGCCAGCCAGCACGCGGGCCGTGCCCTCGGTGGAGCAAATCTCGAACCCCAGGTACCGCAGGATGCGCGCGAGCGAGAGGATGTTGCGCTTGTCGCGATCATTCACCGAAATGAACACCTTGCCGCTCTCCGGCGTGGGAAGCTCGTAGCTGATCGCAAGCTGTGTCTTGGCATATGCTTCGGGGTAGCTCTTCGCGATGCCCATCACCTCGCCCGTCGACTTCATCTCCGGGCCGAGCACCACGTCGGCGCCCGGGAAGCGGCCCCACGGCATCACTGCCTCCTTCATGCAGAACCAATCGAGCCGCCGGTCGTCGGCAGGCAGGCGCAGGTCGGCGATCTTCTCCCCCGCCATGATGCAGGCCGCGCACTTGGCGAGTGGAACGCCCGTGGCCTTCGAGATGAACGGCACCGTTCGGCTCGCGCGCGGGTTTGCCTCGATCACATAGACCTGCTCACCCTGGATGGCATATTGCACGTTCACCAGGCCGCGCACGCCAAGCGCCATGGCAATGCGCGCCGTGGTGTCGCGCAGCTTCGCCACGAGCGCGTCGGAGAAGCTGAAGGGCGGGATGCACGTGGCGGAATCACCCGAATGGATACCGGCCTCCTCGATATGCTCCAAGATGCCGCCGATATAGACCTCGTCCCCGTCGCAGAGCGCGTCCACGTCGCACTCCATAGCGCCCTCGAGGAATCGGTCGAGGTAGACGGGGTAGTCAGGCGACACGCGCGCGGCCTCGGCCATGTACTCCCGCAGGTGCTCCGCGTCGTAGGCGATCATCATGCCGCGGCCGCCCAGCACGTAGCTCGGGCGCACGAGCAGCGGGAACCCGATGCGCGCCGCAACTTGCTCCGCCTCCTCGAAGCTCCGCGCCTCGCCCGCCGGCGGATACATGATGCGCATGCGGTCCAACAGGGCGCTGAATCGCTCGCGGTCCTCGGCAAGGTCGATGGCGTCGGGTTGCGTGCCCATAATCTTCACACCGGCATCGGCGAGCGCGCGGGCCAGCTTGAGCGGGGTCTGGCCGCCGAGCGTCACCACCACGCCGTCGGGGCGCTCCACATCGACGATATCCATGACGTCCTCGTAGGTAAGCGGCTCGAAGTACAACCGGTCGGACGTGTCGTAGTCGGTGGAGACGGTTTCGGGGTTGCAGTTCACCATGATGGTCTCGAAGCCGCGGCTCGCCAGCGCGTAGCTCGCGTGCACGCAGCAGTAGTCGAACTCGATGCCCTGGCCAATACGGTTGGGCCCCGCGCCCAGAATCATCACCTTGGGTTTGTGCGTTCGGGTCACCTCGTCTGCCGCAACGCCACGGCTCGCGTCGGGCGATACCCGCATGAGGCCCTCGTAGGTCTTGTAGTGATACTCCGTTGCGCTCGCAAACTCCGCGGCGCATGTATCGACGGTCTTCATGCAGGGAACAACGCCGAGACCCTTACGATAGGCCCGAACGAAGCGCTCATCGCTCCCGGTGAGCTGCGCGATCTCGGCATCGCTCGCACCGTACTGCTTGAGCAGACGCATGGCGTCGGCATCGATGTCCTCCACGCGCAGGCCCCGGACGCTCTCCTGCACGGCGATCATGTCGGCGATGCGCGAGATGAACCACGGATCGATGCCGGTGAGCTCGTGCACGCGCTCATGGCTCCATCCGCGACGGAGCGCCTCGGCGAGCGCGAAGATGCGATCCTCGGTGGGCGATGCCACGCGGCCCCCAAGCTCGTCATCCGGCACGGAGGCAAGGTTGTCGCCGCCCGCGCTCAGCCCGGCGTGTCCGTCTTCGAGCGAGCGCATGGCCTTGCCGAACGCCTCCTCGAACGTGCGACCGATGGCCATGATCTCTCCCACGGCCTTCATGCGCGTTGTGAGGGTGGTGTCGGTGCCCTTGAACTTCTCGAATGCGAAGCGCGGCACCTTGACCACGCAGTAATCGATGCTGGGCTCGAAGCACGCCGGCGTGGCCTTGGTGATGTCGTTTACGATCTCGTCGAGGGTGTAGCCCACCGCAAGGCGAGCCGCTGCCTTGGCGATGGGGAATCCGGTGGCCTTGGACGCAAGCGCCGAGCTTCGGCTCACGCGCGGGTTCATTTCGATCACGATGAGGCGGCCGTTCTTGGGATTCACGGCAAACTGCACATTGGATCCGCCCGTCTCCACGCCCACCTTCTCCAGGATGGCCAGCGAGGCCACGCGCATGCGCTGGTACTCCAGGTCGGAAAGGGTCTGCGCCGGCGCCACGGTGATGGAATCGCCCGTGTGCACGCCCATGGGGTCGAGGTTCTCGATGGAGCACACGATGATGCCGTTGCCAGCGCGATCGCGCATGACCTCCATCTCGTACTCTTTCCAGCCCTCGATGGATTCCTCTACAAGCACCTCGCCGGCAGGAGAGAGCTCAAGGCCCTGGCGCACGATCTCGCGCAGCTCCTGCTCATCGTGCGCGATACCGCCACCCGCGCCGCCCAGGGTAAAGCTCGGGCGCAGCACGCAGGGGTAGCCCACGCGCGCCACGATAGCGAGCGCGTCGTCGATGGAATAAGCGTAACCGCTGCGGGCAACCTCCAGACCGATCTCGGCCATGGCCTCATTAAAGAGCTTGCGGTCCTCGCCCCGCTCGATGGCGGCAAGGTCGCACCCGATCATCTCGACGCCATATGCATCGAGCGTGCCGTTCTTGGCCAGCTCCACAGCGGCATTGAGGCCCGTCTGCCCACCGAGCGTGGGAAGCAGGGCGTCGGGACGCTCTCGGGCGATCACCTTCTCGATGAACTCTGGGGTCACGGGCTCAACATAGGTGCGGTCCGCAAGCCCCGGGTCCGTCATGATCGTAGCCGGATTTGAGTTGACCAGAACGACCTCGTAGCCGTCCTCCTTGAGCACTTTGCAGGCCTGAGCGCCAGAATAATCGAACTCGCAGGCCTGGCCGATGACGATCGGGCCGGACCCGATGACGAGAATCCGCTTGATGTCGGTACGTTTGGGCATGAGCCCTCCTTTTTTCTAAAAATCGCTCAAATCCTGTCAGTTATTTCAGATATGAACGATTGAACCTTCGATACGGTGCCGATTTCCTGTTTGCTGGGCGCCCGCTGGATAAAAATCGCCCAAATTCGCAATTAACACACCCTCTTTTCGCCCTACAGCGCCGTTTCGCGCATTCCGAATCGTTCATATCTGAAATAACTGCCAGGAAATGACGCAATTCGACGAAAAACTTCCGCTGCGCGGCGAAAAACAGGCCTGAACTCGCCTCGCTAGGCGACCGGCTCCTCGGCGAAGGTCCACCCTGCGAGGCGGTCCTTGGCGATATCGATATCCAGGTAATCGCGGTCGCCATCCATGAGGCGCATGAACGCGGTGAACAGGTAATGCGCATCGGTAGGACCGGGCGCGGCCTCGGGGTGGTATTGCACGCTGAACGCAGGGGCATCGAGCAGCTGAATGCCCTCGGCGGTGCCGTCGTTCAGGTTCACGTGCGTGAGGCGGATGCGTCCGAAGCGCTCATTGCTCACCACGGGCGCCACGCCCCGCTCGACCCAGAATCGCAGGTCGCCGGTGGCGGAGGTGCCATCGGAACCGCAAGGGTGCTCGGACACGCCGCCCGAAAGCTCCGGCACGAGCTCGCCCAGGCTCGAGAACACGAGACCGAACCCGTGGTTCTGCGCGGTGATCTCCACGCGGTGCGTAAGCAGATTCATAACCGGCTGATTGCCTCCGCGATGCCCGTAGGCGAGCTTCTCCATGGTGGCTCCGGCAGCAAGGCTGATCATCTGGTGCCCCAAGCAGATGCCGAAGATGGGCACCTTGCCAATAAGCCGCTGAACCTGGGTGTACGTTTCCTCCACGGCGTCTGGATCGCCTGGCCCGTTGGAAAGAAAGACGCCGTCGGGGCGGTGCTTGAGCACCTCGGAGGCCGGCGTGTCCCATGGCACGACAAGAAGCTCGCACCCCACACGCGCGAGCCCTTCGATGATGCCCCTCTTCACGCCGCAGTCGTACACCACGACCTTCTTGCGCGCATTGGCCGGGGCGGCCGCAGCGAAGGCGCGGTTCTGGGAAAGGCTCGACGCATCGTATCCGTAGGCTTCCTTGCAGCTTACGGTCTGCACGAGGTTCGTCCCCACGAGGTCGGGGGCGCTATCGAGCATGTGAGCGAGCTCGGCAAGATCGAATACCTCGGTTGAGACGATGCCCTTTTGTGCTCCGTTGTCGCGCAGGTGCCGCACGAGCGCGCGCGTATCGATGCCCTCGATGGCGACGATGCCGCGCTCCTCGAGGTATTCCGGCAGGCTCATGGTCGAGCGCCAGTTCGACGGCACATGGCACATATCGTGCACCACGAGACCGCGCAGCGCCGGCTTCACGTTCCCCACGTGCCTGCCCGGCATACCCGGTGCTGTCTGGGTATCGGCAAGGTCGATGCCGTAGTTCCCTATCTGGGGGTAGGTCATGGTCACGATCTGTCCGGCATAGCTCGGGTCCGTCACAACCTCGAAGTATCCCTCGAGCGAGGTGTTAAAGCACACCTCCCCCACCGCTGTGCCTGCGGCGCCGCACGAACGCCCGTAGAACGACGTGCCGTCGGCCAGCAGCAAGATGGCCGGATCGCTCGATTGTTTGCTGGTTTTTGATAGCATGCGCGCCGCGAGGTCGCTTACGCGCGCCCGACGAGCCGCTGGGCTCGCATCGCAAGTGCTGGCAAGCTCGGCTGCCATGTCTTGTGGTGCCATGTTCGCTCCTTCCCGGGCTCTCTGGACCGGATTAAAGGTTAATAGGCCGCAAGTATTGTACTGGTTTTATCCAGTTGTATAAAACTTTTGGTAATAATATTCGTGGATTACTTAAAAAATGCCAATTATATGCAGAATATGCTTCTCGATATACATGTTTTTCCACATGACGCACATCGGCAGCCCCCGCATGCGGCCGGGCAAGTGGACACGCCCTGCGCCGCGGCGGCGGCACGAATGCACGCGCCTGCGCAAGCGGGCCCATCCCGCACATTACCCGCATCTATGCGAAGCGGGCCCGCCGCGCCTTCCGGCAAGCGGGTCCGCCCGTCTTATCCAGATTATGACCGTCGGCGCGTCGAGGACTTCGCGGCGCGTACGTGGTGGATGCCCTCGGCGGTAGCTTGATACTCGTTTGCCAGCTGCCCGCCGTTATCGCCGAACACCGGCGTGCACACGACGCACAATGCACGACGCATATTTGAGGCGATTGTATGGAGGTATGCTCGCTCTGCTCGATTTTTTAAGGTGCGCCCCTCCCTGTAAACGCCCGTCTTCGAGTCTAAAACGCTGCCGTCTACCTCGGGTTCTCCGTTCGCCGATTTCACCCCCGCCGCTAGCAGGCGGTATGTGTCGAAGCAGCTAGATGATGCCCCCGGGTAGCAAGTTTTTCGGCTTCAGACCGTCGGGCCGCACCGGTCCAAAGGCCGTCTGTCAGGCTTTCCAACCCCAGCCAGACGCCTGGCCTCATCCGCCTGTCAGACCTCTATCCACCTGTTAGGCCCCATCCGCCCGCAAGGCCCTTCCAGCACCTTTGGCAGCTCCAGCCCCGCAAGGCCCACCCGGCACTTCCAACCCCCGCCCCACATACAGCGAGGCGCCGCAACCCCAAGGGCTACGGCGCCTCGATTCCTATGTGCGCGGGCTCGCGTTACTTCTTCGAACCTCGCCGAGCGAGCCGTTGTGCCCGCTCGATGCCTTCGGGCGTTGCCGTATAGCGGTTGCCCAGCTGGCCCCCCCACCTTATTGAAAACGGGGGTCGAGACCACCAGACCTTCTCGCCTCAACCGCGTTAGGGCGCGGTCGAGCGACCGTACGCAGCAGCCCATGCGCTCCGCAAGCTCGGCCTTGCTGAAGTCGACCGAGCCCGACGCTTTGGTCTCGCGCGCGATGAGCTCCAGCACGCGTTCATGCACGAACGCATGACGGCCGTTAATCCGCGTGCTGATGCCCCTGAGCGAGGTCCCGGCTCCGGTGGTGCTCATCGCTTACTCACCATGCCTCTTGCGAGCCGCCAGGCCCACCGCAACGCTCAGCGCACCCAGGCCCGCGATCACGCCAACGAAGGTGGAGGTGGAGTCGCCGGTCTGCATGAGGCCAGAGTCGTCCTTCGGCGGCTCCACGGGCTTCACGTAGGTGTTCGTGAACACCGGAAGCTCGGTCTTGCCGTCGTAGGTGAGCTCCGTCACCTCGAGCGCGCCCTTGCCGTTGTCGGTCACGACGACCTTCACGGCGATGGTCGCGTCGTCGTAGGTCACACCCTCGGCGTCGCCCTTCACCTCAGAGATCGTGTACTCGTAAGTGCCGGCCGCATCGTAGGTGATCTGGTCGAAGCAGAACCCGCCTTGCGCGTCGTTCGTCACCGTCTGCAGCTCGTTGCCGTCCGCGTCGTTAAGCACGAAGGTGAACTCGCCCTCGGCAAGCGCACGACCGTCGAGCACCTTAGTACCGCCGAGGAGAACGCTCGTGGGCGTGGCGGTATAGGTGTTGTTGAACTCGATGGCGATCGCCGGATCGCCCGCAGCCGTGTCGAAGCTCCACGTGACCGCAAGCGTGCCGTCGCCGTTATCCTTCACCTCTGCCGTAGCTTTATACTCCGCGGCGTCGTAGCCTACGCCGCCCAGGCTGCCCTTCGCCTCGCGGATGGTGTAGGTGAACCTGCCGGGTTCGGTGAACTTCAACGTACCGAGCTCAACGTTGCCGCTGGCGTCGTTCGTACCCGTGGCCACCGTCGCACCGCTCTGGTCGACCAGTTCGAAGGTGAACTCACCCTCATTCAGGTTGCGGCCAGCAAGGTTCTTGGTGATGGTGATGCCACCCTTGCCGGTGGGCGAAGACTCCTCCGGCTCCACCGAATAGGTGTTGGTGAAGGTGAAGAGCGCACCCTGAGCAGGGTTGCTCGCCACGGAAAGCGTACCGTCGCCGTTGTCGGTCACCGTAACCGTGAAGGTCTTGGAGGCCTCGGCGTCGTTGTCAACGCCGGCGACGCTGCCAGACTCCGTCACCGTGTAGGTGAACTCCTTGGTGCGGATTGCAGACTGCGCGCTCACCGCTTCCTCGGTGCCATCGCCCTCGGCATTGGTTGCCGCATCCTGGCTGCCGGTGTCGCCGAAGACGTTCTCCATGGTGAAGGTGATGTCGCCGAAGGCCACGTTGCCGCCGGCGTCGTTATGCGCCTCGGTCGTGGCGGGCATCGGGGCGCCCTCGGAGCCGGTCAGGGTGAAGGTGTATTTGCCCTCGATGTTGGGCGCGTTGTCGCCAGATGCGACCTTGAGCGTCTTGGTGCCGTTGATATTCAGCGTTGCCTGGCCCGTCTGGCCCTCGCCGTAGGTGTTACGGAAGGTGAGGCCGTCGCTGCCGTCCGGGTACGCTACGGCAATGCCCAGCGTGCCGTCGCCATTATCGGTCACCGTCACGGTAATCTGGAAGCCAGCGGCGTCGATTGCGCTCACGCCATCGTCCAGGCTGGCAGTATCCTCCGTCACCTTATAGGTGTAGGTGAAGGTGTCCTTGCCGTCCGCAACGCCTGGAGTTGCCAGGCCGTCGTCCACGTCCTTGAGCATCTGGTCGACGCTGTAGTTGATGGCGCTGAAGGTGATGGTGCCGTTGGCATCGTTGGTGCCGGTGGCAACCACCGTATCGTTCGGATCGCTGGCGTTAATCACGTTGAACCTGAACTCACGATTGACCATCGGGCGGTTGGTGAGCGTCTTGGTGGCGTTGATGCTCACGGCACCGTTGCCGCCCAGCTCACCCGTCGCCTTGTAGGTGTTGGTGAACGGAACCACGGCCGTCTGGTTCTCGGTGGCATCGTCGTTGTCGTACACGTAGGACTGGTTGTAGTTCGCACGGTCGGTCACCGTGGTGGTCACCTTGATGCCGCCCTTGCCGTCGTCCGCGGTGGTGATGGTCACCGTGTACTCGGTGTCGTCGTAGGTAACACCCTCGTCCGAGCCCGCGGTCTCCTTCACCGTGTAGGTGTAGGTGTCGTCGACATCTGCCTGGGTGAACTTGGCCTCGGCCGCGGCGTCGAGCACGGCAATCTCAGCGTGCGAAGCATTGTCGTCGCCAACCGTTTCACCCGGCTTGGTGGTGAAGGTCTTGCCCGCCATATCGATACCGAGCTTCTCGGCAGATGCCGCGTCCTTCGGCGTCACCGTGAAGCCGAACTCGCGCATGGTGGCGTTCTCGAACGTCTTTGCGATCTTAAGGCCGCCGCGCTCAGCGTAGTCAAGCTCGCTGTGGTAGGTGTTGGTGAACACGTTGTTGGCGATGGCCACTCCAGCACTCAGCGTGCCGTCGTGGTTGTCCTTCACCGTGATGGTGATGGTCGCCACGTTCTCGGAGTAGGTTATGCCAGCGTTATCGCCCTTCACCTCGGTCACCTTATAGACGTAGGTGCCCGGAGTGTCGAAGGTGATGCTGCCGAAATCAAACGTCGCCTGGTCGTTGTTGTTGGCGTCCTTGCCCGTAGGTGCGGAAACCGTTACCTCGGTATCCTTGGGCATCGGGGCGTTAGGATTGCTCTCGTCTGCTGCGATCTGGAACGTGAAGCTGTCGCCGTTCCATGCCTTACCCTCGAGCACCTTGGTCAGCTGTACGTTGGCAGAGCCGGTGTCAGCATCCGTGCTGGTGGTGCTGTAGGCGTTGGTGAACGCAGCGGCGTTGCCAACGGCCTTGTCCGCTTCCGTAGTGGCGCCGACGTTGTCATAGCTCACCGTTGCTTCGAGCTTGCCCTCGCCGTCGTCGGTCACATGGACCGTCACGAAGGCCTCGTGACCGTCGTAGGTCCAGCCGCTGGGATCGGCCAGGCCATCGGTGCCCTCGATCTCGGTCACCTTGAAGGTATAGTCGCCCGCAGCCTTGAACCTGATGCCGCCGAACGTAGCGGTCTTGGGAGCGTCGGTGGTCACGCCATCGGTAATGGTGGTCCTCGGCTCGAAGCCTGCTTCCGCGGCCTCAACATTGGCCTGCCACACAGCCTCGGTGTTGGTGTCGTCCACCACCGGCTCAAGCTGGAAGTTGAACTCAGCGTCCACGGCGGTGTTATCGCCCGTCACGCTCTTCTGAACGGTGATCTGCTGTTCGGCATCTTCGCCGCCCACGACCACCGGGTCAGTCTTGTAGCTGTTGGTGATCTGAACCGGCTGGTCCAAACCAGCATCGCTCCTCACGCTCTCAACATAGAGCTTGCCGTCGTACTTGCCATCAGCGTTCTTATCGGTGATGGCAATCTCCACGTAATGTGTGTCGGTAACGCCGTCGCCGTCCGCATCGTCAAACGTCCAACCGGCATCCTCGGCAGGCTGGTCCTCGGTCACCGTAAAGCGGTAAGAGCCGGCCTTGGTGAACTTGAGCTCACCGAACTCGACCGTCTGGGAAGTGCCTTCGGCAATGATCCCGTTGGTGGAAACCTCGAGCTTGCCGTCGGTCAGGCCCTCGATGTACTGAGCCTGGTCCTGCTCCACGAGCGTCAACGTGAAGGTGTAGTCCGTCGCGGAGTTCGCACCCTGAACGGTCTTGGTCACCTCAATCTTCGCATCGGCGCTGCCGCCAACCACAGCCGGCTCGGGTTTGTAGTCGTTCACGAAGCCAAACTTCGGGGCCGTATAGCCATCAGTTGCGGAATCCGAGGCGCCGTACACTGCCTCGTTCACGGCCGATCCGTCCCTGTCCATGGTCTTCGTCACCGTGGTGACGGTATGCATGGTGCCGTTGTCGTTGTCCAGCACCTGAATGTCAACGCGGTACTGGGACTGGTCGAAGTCGACGCCCTCGAGATCCGTGAGGGGCTTGTTACCTGCAAGCCTGTTCTCAAGTTCGTCGACGAAGAACGTGTAGGTCTTGCCAGCGTCCGTCTCATCGAAGGTCAGCTGCTGCAGCTTCTTCATCTCATTAGGAACACCAGGCGTCAGGATCCCATGGGTGAACTCGAGGTCCTCCTCATGGAGCTTGGCGGTGTCTTCCTCGGTTTCACCCGTGATGGTGAAGAGGAAGGTGTTGTTGGCCTCGGAGCGGTCGTTGAGCGTCTTGGTCACCACGATGCCGCCAGCACCCTCGGCACCGTAGTTCATGGACGCCTCATAGGTGTTGTTGAACTGAGCCTTGTCAGCCACCGAGCTGTGTGCGCTGTTGCTGTAGGTCACATCGGCCTTGAGCGTGCCGTCATGGTTGTCCGTCACGTCGACCGTCACGGTGCAGATGTTGCTGTCGTAGGTCATGCCGGAGCCGTTGGTGGTCTCGGTGCCGTTCTCATCGGCAACCTCATTTACCGTGAACGTATACTTGCCCACCTTGGAGAAGGACATCTCACCGAAGTCGAAGTTGGCGGAGCCGTCGGTAAGGCTTGTCACCTCAACCGTCTTGGCATTGGGCAGCACGCTCTGAGCGTTAGCGTTCGTCGCCGTCAGCTGGAAGTAGAAGGTCTCGCCGTCCTTCATGTCACGGCCGGTGAGCGTCTTCGTGCCGTGGATGGCGTCATCGCCCGTCAAGGTAGCATCGGCCGGATCGTAGGTGTTAGTAAACTTGAGTTCTTGGGGAGTATTATCCGGCGTCGCTACTATGTGCGTACCGTCAGCGTCACTGACCTCCGTCACCGTCACCTTGACGGTGTACTCAGTCTTGTCATACGTCATGCCCGCTTCGGCCTGACCATCCTTGTTCTGAGCGAGCTCGGTCACCTTGTACTCGTAGGTGCGACCAAGGTCACCGCCATCAAAGGCAATGGTGCCGAAGGTGAAATTGTATCCCGTGTTGTACACGGTCTTGGAGTGGCTCGCCTCATCAGACCCTGCGGGCAGCGGGACCTCGTCTACGCCATAGGTATACGGGTTGGTCTGTGGATCGTCCGAGTCATAGCCGCCAAGCGCCTCAATCTTGAAGGTGAATTTGTCGGCGTTGATGGGGTTGCCGCCCACGTTGTCGGTATAGTCCTTGGTGCCGTCAATGTTGGTGGTGCCACCGTCTGCGTCGTACTTGTTGACGAAGGTCACCGTGTCACCCTGAACCGTAACGGCAGGGTCATTCTCCACGCCGTCATCGTTGGTGCGCTGTTCGATGACAACGTTGGAAACCTCCAGGCTGCCCGCACCGTTGTCCGTCACCGTAACAACCACGCGGTAGAAAGCGCCCGAATAGTCGATGCCCGCAATGGGATTGGTGTCGTTGTCCTCAACGATGCTGTAGCGGTACTCGCCCGGCATCGTGAAGGTAATGTCGCCGAAGGAGGCCGTGTGGCCCGGAGTCTGGCTGCTCACCGTGATGGTGGTGTCAGCGGGCTCAGGCGTGGTAACGCCAGTTCCAGCCGTATTGCCCAGGCCATCGATCTCAAACGTGAACTCATCGGTGTCGCGCCAATCGCGGCCCTCGAGGTTCTTCTGAACCTTGAGCGTGGTGTTGGTGTTGAGGCCCACCTCATCCGCATGGTATGTGTTGCTGAACGTGAGCGATGCCTGCGAACCAGCAGGGATCGTGCCGGTCACCATACCGTCCGTGGTGCTGGTGTTCTCGACATCCTCCTGGCTCGTGGCGTCCGTCACCGTCCAGCCGTTCTGGCCGACGCCCTGCTCGGTCACGGTAAACGTCGTGCCAGCGGGGAGCCCGTCGATGCGGACCGTTGTTCCGCCGGTAACGGTCAGCGTTGCCGAGCCGTTGTTGAACGTCACCTGGCCGGCGGCAGCATCGGAATCGCCAACGTAGTAGTTGTAGGTACCGGTAAGGGCCTCGGTTGCCTCGCCCTCACCTGTTGGGACGTTGGCCGTGATGTCGAACGTGAAGGTGTTCTTTTCCTGCTTGGTCTGATCGGAAGCGTTGCCCCAATCGACATTCTTCTTGATCTCGAGCGAACCGGGCTTCTCGAACGACAGCTTGCCGTTGTTGCCGAGCGCCTGGGTCACATCGCCGGCCTCGGTCCACGACGGGTTCAGGACGTTAGCCGCCGTGCCGGTATTGTTTTGATCTTTGCCGTCAGTCATCGTTGCAGGACGATCAGAGCGCGGAGTGCCAGCAGGAATGTAGTACGTTCCGTTATAGCCGCCTGTGCTTTCCATCGCGTTCCATTCGGCAGTACCACGTTGGATCGCAACACCCGTAGAGCGCTCTTCGCCTACGCCGTCACCGGTCTGCACCCAATAGGTGTCTTTCCAATAGAGCGTGCTATAACGACTGATATTCCTCTGAGTCGCCTCCGTCTCACAATTCTGATCAACGTAAAGCGTAGCGTCCTGCGTGTAGTAGTAGAACTTGTTGCCCGCGTTGGGCGAGAAGGACGCCGTGGTGGAGCCATCGGCAGCGTCCTTGGTGAAGCTGTTGGAATAGAAGTCGATAGAAGTACCGTCGTCGGACGCCTGGGACTTGACAATGTCAGCATATGCCTCGCTCGTCGGGTTGCCGAGCGCGGTCTTCGCGTCCGCCTTGAGGCTCACGCCGTAGAACAGGCGGACGGGGTATGCCTGCGACACGGTCATGGTGCCAGCGTCGGTGTCCACGTCATAGTGGCGCATGGGCAGAAGCGATGCCGGGAGCGTCACGGTCACCTTGTCGCCGGTAGCGAGATCATCGCTGCGCTCGACGGTCACCACCAAATCGGAAAGATTGGCCGGGCCATAGATCTCGTTGCCTTCAACCTGACCCTCGAAGTGATAGGTGTCGGTATTGCCCTGGGTGCTCTTACTCGTGCTGGTGTAAATCTTGTCACCATACGCGAGCTGAATCTTGTCCTCGCCGGCACCCGTGCCCGTCACCTGCATGTAGTTGCCGAGCTGATCCTCGAAGGTGAGGATGCCGGGCTCGGTGTTGCCCTGCTGTGTGTTTTCCTCAATGGGGGAGCCGGAACCAACACCCTGCTGGACCTCATCGGAAATCTCGTCAAAGATCTCTTCGATTGAATCCGGGTCGGAAGCAGCCTTGTAGTAGTCACCCTCGGCGCGCTCGCCGAAGGTGGTGTTGTAATGAGCACCCCAGCCTAAGATACCTCCGTTTGAGCCGTCGGCGGTTGCGTTGGGATAGTTGCTGGAAACGCCATTCATGTACTCGTTAAAGCCATCGTCATCGGTTACCGATGCATCGGCCCCGTTCATAACGCCGATTGCGTAGACGATGGTCCCGCCCTGCTTCATCTCGTGGGCAGTGTTGACCGCCTCGGCAGCAACTTCGTTATCGAAACCATTACTATGGTTCGGCTCACCATCAGTGAAGAAGATGACGATCTGCTGCACGTCAGCGCGCCCGTTGCGGTCGAGCACATTCTGCGCCTGCTGCAAACCCTCTTCAGCATAGGTGGCGCCGCTCGCGCGGAAACCATTGATGGTGCTCTTGTACTGCTGAACGTTCTGGTCGGTTACATAGTTCAGCTGCCGCTCTGTGTTCGCTCCGCTCGCGAACCGGACTATTGCAAGACGCGTCTGCTGGTCCTGCTCAAGCCCGCGGTTGTTCTCAGCCGTCGCATCGATAAAGCTGTTGGCAGCGTTCTTGAGATTGGTCATCTTGCTGCCGCTCATGGAACCAGAGGTATCGAGCACCAGCACAATATCGAGCGGTTGGCTGGTTTTGACCATCTCTTTGAGGTTCGAGGTCGACGAGAGCGCGGACAGACTCACGAGGAAGTCAGAATCGCCCTTTCCAATCGTCTGGCCACTCAGACCGGCATTGTCATCGTTGGTGAACTTATACGTGTCGTCGAACACGCTCTTGTCGGTCCAGATGCGACCGACGTTCTGCGTAGACGGCTGGCCGCCCGGACGCGTGTAGTCCGTCCAAACATTCGTCGTATCCGGGTCAACTACCGTTGTGCCCACAACGCCTGCGGCGCGGGCAACGTTAGCAAAGGAGACGACCGTTACCGCAATCAGCGCTACTGCCACAGCAATCGCGGTAATAAGCGATTTGGGACGCCCCCCCCCCGTTCCTGAAATGGCTTCCGTTAACCGACATACCTTCCCCATCCTTTACAACCCGATGCGCGTGCTACCGTTCTAGCTAGGTTTGCGCATATCTATCCCTACGCTACATACAGATAGACAGGGCAACTATACATCAGGCTTTAAGCCTTGTACCTGCACAAATGCCATTAAGTTTGCCAAATATTACATGCCCCCTAACACGTTTTCTTAATAAAATCTTGCGATTACGTGCTGATATGGAGCAGATAGGTCGAGCCTCGGAAAGCGAAGATTTTACGTCGATTTTCGCCCAGAAAGTAGCCATGGGGGCACCATCTCTTCGTGCAGGCCCCTACTCGTTTCCATGCCCCCACAGCGGATGAGCATACACGAAGCCCCAGGGGTCAGTAGCGCAGGGGAAGGCTCGCGGCCTGGGCACGCGACATCAAGAGCACCCTACCCTCATTCGGTTTCTCAAAGAACCTGGCCTCTCAGGCGGGCTTCACGCGACTCAATATCAGAAAGGGTCTCGTGTGTCGTCATACACGAGACCCTCGGAAGGAGAATCTGTCGCTCAAATCGTTTCAAGCGATGTCGATACGCGCCGTGAACGAGGCGTTTTTATCGGTAAGGCCTACTTCGCTCCCTTGCGCCCAAAGAATTCCTTGATCTGCGGCCCTGCCACCTGGATCATGATCACGATGATCAGGATAACGCCCTTGATCGTGTCCTGGATCAGCGCATCCATCTTGAGCGCGATGATGATCTTATCGATTACGTCATACGAAAGAGCGCCGAACAGCACGCCGATCATGCGCCCGCGGCCACCGCTCATGCTAATGCCTCCAAGCACCACGGCGGCAATGGCGTACATCTCGTAGCTCGAGCCGGTGGTAGCCGGGTCGGCAGAGGCGTTCATGGCGATCCACAGGAACGCGGAAAGCCCCACAAGGGCGCCGGCAATCGTGAAGACGAGCGTCTTCATGAGCGGAACGCTAATACCCGTAAGGTGCGCTGCCTTGGCGTTCGAGCCCACCGCGTAGATCTTCTTGCCGAACTTCGTCGACGCGCAGATATACACGAACAGCACCACCACGAGCACCATCGTGAGGCCAACGATGGGCACGCCGGCCACGCGCGCGTTGCCAAACGAGTACAGGGCGTCGTAGGCGCCCAGCTCGCTGGACATGCGATACACCGAGCTTCCATTGCCAATGAGCTCGCCGGGCAAGTGCTGGCACGCGTACTGCGCGAGCGAACGGTAGATCAGCATCGTTGCCAACGTCACGATGAACGCGGGCATCTTGACCACGCCCACCAGAAAGCCGTTGATAAGGCCACAGGCCGCGCCGAACACCAACGCAAACAGGAGCGTTACCGGAATGGACCCCGTCATGTTGAACACCACGACCGAGAAGCCCGCCACGAGCGCGAGCATCGATCCCACGGAAAGGTCGATCTCGCCCGTGAGGCACACTATGCCCATGCCGATGGCGATGGTGCCGATCACCGCGCTATGGCGAAGCACATTCATGGTCGCGTTGAGCGTGAGGCCGCCGTTCGCGATGGCATACACCACGAAAATGGCCAGGAACACCAGCACGAAGCTGTATTTCTTAACGAGCCCGAGCACGTTCGAAAGGCCCGCCGACCTCGAAGCCGTGTTGTTACTCACCTTGCATGCACCTCATTCGTTCGTCTCGACCGTGCGGTCAATATCCTGGGAGTTCGTTGAATAGAGCATCACCGTTTGCTCATCGATCTCGTCGTGCTCGAGCCGCTTGACGATGCGCCCCTCGTAGAGCACGTAACAAACGTCGGCAACCTCGCGGAGCTCGGGAATCTCGAGCGTGTTGATGACCACCGTTTTGCCCTGCTTGGCCAGGTCCAGTATCAGGTGGTAGATCTCTGCCTTGGCGCCCACATCGATACCCTGCGTTGGGTTGTCGAGCAGGAGCAGCTCGGCGTCGGTGTTGAGCCAGCGCGCCATGAACACCTTCTGCTGGTTTCCGCCGGAAAGCGAGAGCACGCTATCGGCGCTGGAATTCGCCTTGATGCTCAAGAGCTTTTGATAGTGCTCGAACCGCTCCTGCTCGCGCCGCTTGTTGATCACGAAGCTCTTGGCCGAGAGCACCTGCTCGGACAGGTACATGTTTTCCAAGAGCGACATATCCGGCACTACCGAGTTCTCTTTGCGGTCGGAGGGAAGCATGGCAATGCCGGCCTTCATGGCCTCGTGGATCGAACCGCCGTGCAGGCGTTTCCCCCGTATGGTTGCAGACCCTGCCTGGGGCCGCTCGATGCCGAAGAGGCATTGCATGAGCTCCGTGCTGCCACACCCCATAAGGCCCGTGAGGCCCACGACCTGCCCGCGCGCCACCTCGAACGAGATATCTTCGAACCCCGGCCCGGAGTAATGGTCGAGCGCAAGCACTACGTCTCCGGTCTCACGCGGCTCGTACGCCCCGCGCTCAGAGATGGCAGCGCCCACCATCATGCTCGTCACCTCGCGCGGTGTGGTATCCGCAATGCGCCCCTCGCTCACGAAGGTGCCGTTCCTCAGCACGGTATAGGTATCGCAGAGCGCGAAGATCTCGGGCATTTTATGCGAGATGAATATGAACGACGTTCCCTGGTCGCGAAGGTTCCGCACGATCTTGAACAGGTGCTCGACCTCGGCGGTGTTGAGCGCCGTCGTGGGCTCGTCCAAGATGAGCAGCTTGGCGTCAAAGAAGAGCGCTCGGCTGATCTCGAGCAGCTGCTTTTGGCTCTGCTTAAGATCCGATACAAGCATCATGGGGTCGATATCCACGCCCAAGCGCTCAAACAACTCCTGGGCCTTGGAGATCATGCTCTTCTTCTTGAGCGAGAAGAACGGCCCCACTTCCTCTTGGCCCAAGAAGATGTTCTCGTAAGCCGTGAGGTCGTTGAACAGGTTGAGCTCTTGGTGCACGAATGCGATGCCCGCCTTTTCCACCGCCTTAATCGAGGCGCCGGTGATGTCTTGCCCAGCAAACGTGGTCGTGCCCGCGTCGGCGGTATAGGAACCAGTGAGGATGTTCATGAGCGTCGACTTGCCAGCGCCGTTCTCGCCCAAAAGAGCGTGAATCTCGCCGCGCCCCACGTGCAGGTCAACACCATTCAACACGGGAACACCGCTGAACGACTTGCGGATACCGCTCATGGTCAGAAGGTCCATGGAGCTCCTTTCGTCTGGCGGCTTATTCCAAAGCGCGAACGGGGCCATGCCCCGTCCGTAACCCATCAATATGCGCTCGCCGAATGCAGCACTAATTCAGCGAACGCATACCCCGGCACGCAGCGCAGGGAATCCAAGCCCTGCACCGCGCCACATGAGAGCGGGCACCCGCTCGCATGCTGCCGCAAGCGGGTGCCCGGGTACCCCTTACTCGAAGCCCACGTAGTCGTCGACGTTCTCGGAGGTCACGTTCTCGCACGCGATTACGTGGTCCTGCTCAACCTCTTTACCGTCCAGGTGATCGACCATGTCCTGGATAGCGGTCTGGATCATGGAAGGCGAGTAGGTCACGGACATAACGCCGCCGAGGTTGGAAACGATATCCTGATAGGAGTCGCCGCCAATGACGTCGTAGTATTCCTGCAGGCCACCGCAGCCGGTAATGAACGGCTTGGTCGCGTAGAAGGCTTCCTTGGTGGAATCGGAGATGCCGCCGCCGTTGAGCGCCTCGAGGATGCCCATGGCAAGCTCGTCGTCCTCGGCATACCACCACTTGATGGAGGCGTTCGCCTCGTCACCCAGGAGCGCCTCGAAGGCAGCCTTGGTGTCGGAGCGGCTCCAGTTCATGGCGCCGGACTTCGTGATGGCGGAGTCGATCTGCTCCTGGGTCCACTTCTGGTCCTCGGGAACGGTCTCGCCGTCAAACTCGAGGTTGCCCAGCAGGTACTCGGAGAAGCCGTTGTCGCGCAGGGTGGTCACCGAGGAGGTGTCGCCCTGGTAGATGTAGACGGGGTCGCCCGGCTGCATGCCGTTCTGCACGAAGTACGCCGCAGAGCCGGCACCGATGCCCTCGTTGTCGCCCTTAACGTTTGCAACGGCGCTGTCCTGCACGGCCTCGATGATGCGATCGAACGCCACATAGGGCACGCCGGCGTCAACGATCTGCTGAATGGCGGACTGAACGGTGTCGTCCAGCGGCTGGATCACGATGCCCGCGACGCCCGAGAGATCGCCAGCGAGGATATCCTCAACCTGGGCAATCTGGTCGGCAGCCGCACCGGCGGTCTGGAGCTCGGCGGTATAGGCGCCAGCCTCGTTGACCTCGTCAACCTTCTCCTGGGCGAACACGCCAACCTGGCCGGTCCAGCCATGGTCGGGCGAAGCGGTGAGCACATAGATGTGGCCACCGGAGGCCGCAGCTGCGGAGCCCGCGGAACCAGCGCCGCCGGAGGTCTCACCACCGGAGCAACCGGCAAGTGCGGCGACCAGCGCGGTCGCGCCCGAACCTACCACAAACGAACGACGAGTGATGTTTGCCATAATGCGTTCCTTTCTTTCCGTTCTGGTCGCATTACCTACGTGACCCGCCTGCCCGGCACCGCAGACGAGGCGATGTCCTCTTCCAGCGCGGCGAGTGCCGCGCGAGAATCCTAGATGATGAACTGATCCATATAGCGCTTTGCAAGCTCGATGCTCTGCACAAGGTGCTCGCGGCTGTCCTCGAAGAACCGATCCTCGATCTCCAGACAGCAATCGCCGTTATAGCCCACCATGGTGAGCTGCGAGATGAAGTCGGACCAGTTAACGTCGCCGTACCCCGGAATCTTGGGGTCCATGATGTCGAGCGGGTACGCCATCACGCCGCGGCGCGCGAGCTCCTCGGGCTTGAACTTGATGTCTTTGAGGTGAACGTGGTAGATGCGGTCTTTGAACGCGCGGATTGCCTCGCCGCAATCGATCATCTGCCACACGAAATGGCTCGGGTCGAGCGCAAGGCCCAGGTTCTTGCTCGGCAGGACCTCGAACACGCGCTCCCAGTTGGCGGGGCTCGTCATGATGTTCTGCCCGCCCGGCCAGTTGGTTGCGTCGAAGAGCATGGGGCAGTTCTCGATGCATACGAGAATGCCTTCCCGCTCTGCCATCTCGAGAATGGGATTCCAAACCCCTGGGAGCATCTCGAGATTCTCCTCGAAGGTCTTGTTGGTCACGCGGCCGATAAACGTGGTGACCTTGGGCACCCCAAGCTTTGCCGCAGCGTGGATGGTGTTGACGAGATGCTCGTTGAACACCTTGCGGCGCTCGGGGTCGGGGTCGAGATTGTTGGGATAGTATGCGAGCGCGCAGATATCCACGCCCTTCTCCTTGGCATAATCCAAGATGTGGCGGGCGTATTCATCGTCCTCAAGCACGCGGTCTATCTCGATATGCGTGACGCCGCCGTACTTGCGCTCCGCCTTGCCTTTGGGCCAGCACGCGACCTCCACGCACTGGATGCCAATGCGCGCTACCTCATCAATCATCTCCTCATAGGACCATCCATCGAGGAGCGAAGTGATAAATCCCATCTTCATGGCGTTAATCCTTCCCGCATAGCCAATTACTTCCGCATGTCATCAGGACAGAGGAATGCTCACCCTGGCGCCGGTCTTGCTAGACTCGATGCTCGCAAACACCGCACGCATAGCGGGGAGCACGCTTGCGCCCGTGATGGCAGGCTCAGTGCCCTGCTCGATGCAGCTCACGAACGCGTCGATGATGCCCGAGGCGGTCTGGTTGTCGTTCGTCTGGATGGCCTCGACGTCATAGAGCTCGCGCTCGCCATTCTTGCGGTCGATAACGATGGAGTGCGCCGGATCGTCGTAGATGCGCATGATGCCCTCGGTACCATAGAGCACCGTCGAGTTGTCCTCGGGACCGTAATACGTCCAGCTCGCGGTCATGGTGCCAACCACACCGCCGTTCATCTGATAGATGCAAGACGCGTTGTCGTCAACCCCTACGAGGTTGCCCTCCGGGTCGCGCTTGTCGAGCGTCGACACCATCGCAGTCGTAGCCACAACAGTCTGGCCCAAGAGCCACTGCACAAGATCGGTCTTGTGTACGCCAAGATCCGCCATGGCTCCCATGCTTGCACGCTTGGGATCGAAAAACCAGCTTCCCGTTCCGGGGTCCGCACTCCAGGTCTCGGGCCCGCCGTGACCGAACGTCGTGCGGAACGTGAGCACACGGCCTATGCGACCTGCATCGAGTAACTCTTTGGCGCGAATATGAGCCTTGGCGAAGCGCTGGTTCTGGTCGATCATGAGCTTTGCGCCGGACACCTTGGCTGCAACCTCGGCCGCCGTGACCATCTGCTCGCACTCTTCGAGCGTAACCGCCATGGGCTTCTCGCACAGCACGTGCTTGCCCGCGCGCAGCGCCTTGATGGTCGCTTCGGCATGAGTCGCGTTGGACGTGCAGACGCTCACCGCATTGATGTCAGGGTCATCGAGCAAATCGTCGAGCGAGTTGTATGCGGTCGCCCCGTGCTGCTCGGTGAGCTCGCACGCGCGATCGTGGTCGACATCGTAGAGGGCGACAACCTGCGCATTGGGATTCGCCTCGTACTCCGGTATGTGCCTCACCTGGGCGATCTTTCCACATCCGATGATACCGACGCGAACCATGCTCTCCTCCTATCACGAGGCTTCATGCAGCCGCTGACCAGCAGAATTGAAGCGAGCTCTCCTGCCTGTACTGAAAATATTTTTCAGTAGATTTGCTTCACTTCTTTCATTTCAGATAATACCGAGGAAGCTTTTCGCACTATCGACTCATTCCGTGAACGGTAATTCATCAAAGGTAAACGGATATATTCACAACAGCGTCATAGATGCGATATGAGGCGGTTGGATTGAAAAGTTTTTTCATTCCAAGCAAATTGACATATTGCCAGTTTGATGCAGCAGATACAATAGTGGGTGTGACTAGAGTTGAACTCGCGGGAACGGAGTGGAGTCATGGGCAGCAAAGTTACAATCGAGCAGGTCGCCCAGCATTCCGGCGTGTCGCTTGCCACCGTTTCGCGCGTGCTCAACCATCCCGAGCTCGTGAGCTCAAAGACCGCGGCGCGCGTGAATGCAAGCATACGCGAGCTCAATTATTCTTCGGTTGTTGGGCAGTACAACTCCGCCGAATTCGAGGGTGGAGCCGGCCTCATCATGGTCAACATCCCCTGGCTCGACAACCCCTTTTACAGCGAGATCGTGCGCGGCATCCGCGTGGCCGCGCGAAGTGCCGGCTTCGACGTGCTCGTGTCGTGGGACGTTCCCACAGCAAGCGCGGCGAACGACTACTGCGCTATGCTGCGCCGGTGCAACGCCAGCGGCATCATCACCCTAAGCCCCCTTGAGGCCGAAACCATCGAACGCATCGATTCGACCATTCCCCTCGTGCAATGCTGCGAGGTAAACCCCGAGGTTGACGTACCGTTCGTGACTATCGACGACTTTGCTGCCGCGCGAATCGCCGTGGAGCATCTGGTGTCGTGCGGGTGTTCCAGGCTCGCCATCGTAAGCGGCCCCGATACCTATAAATATGCGCGCGGGCGCATGGACGGGTTTTTGTCGGTGGCAAAGGCCCACGGCATCGACATCGAAGATGGATGGATCGTGCGCGTGCCCGACAACAGCTACGGCCTTGCCCACTCCGCGGTGTGCCACATGCTGGAATCTGCCAATGCCCCCGACGGCGTATTCGCATGCTCCGACACCTATGGAGCTGCAGTTATCAGTGCTGCGCGGCGAGCTGGGCTTACGGTTCCCGGCGACCTCATGGTCGTGGGTTTTGACAACACCGACAACGCCATCATGACGACGCCCACGCTTACCACCGTGAACCAGCCGCGCTATCGTATGGGCTATACCGCTTGTAACATCCTCCTTGAACGCATGAAGGGGGCTGCCGCGCCGCAGTCAATGACCATGGAAACTGAGCTTGTGGTGCGCGAATCCACCACGCGGTCGAGGGCATAACCGAGAGCGTTTCGGGGTAGCAGCGGATATTATTGGATTCCCCGTGCTCATGTGCAAAGTCCTCCCATTAGACTCGCAGGTCAAATACCAAAAAATACCCCACGCTCGCGTGTAGAACCCATTTCGCGCCGCTCGGCATGCAGCATACATCGCGCGCCGGCGCACCACCAACTCTCCCGTGCGCCGATAGCGAATCTACGCCCCACCGGCTCAGAATCGGCAACCTGCTTCATGGCCGCTCCGCGTTCGTTGCGTAACGAACGTGTTTCTCGCCCCGCGCAGGGCATGCAAGTACTATGCTGGTGCCTCGTACGCTGGTCCATAAGTCCGCGGAAGAAAGAAGGCAATCCATGTCTAACCAAATCACCAGCTCCCTGCCACCCCTCTATCAACGCGAGGGGGACTACATCCCGCGCGTCGCTGCCGTGCACGACCTGTGCGGCTACGGCAAGTGCTCGCTCGGCGTCGCCATTCCCGTACTCTCCGCCGCCGGTTGCGATGTCTGCCCTGTGCCAACCGGGCTTTTTTCGAGCCACACGGCGTTTCCTGGCTGGTACATGCACGATACGACCGCGATTCTGCCCGATTATCTCGAAGCCTGGAAGGGCATTGGGGTCGATATCGACGCCGTGTACTCCGGTTTCCTGGGCGCTCCCGAGCAGGTAGACATCATCAAGGGCATCTACGAAACCTACCCGAAGGCCCTGCGCATCGTTGACCCCGTCATGGCCGATCACGGTAAGGTGTACGCCACCTACACCCCCGAGCTTTGCTCCGCCATGGCCGAGCTCGCCGAGGGCGCGGACATTCTCACCCCCAACCTCACCGAGGCTGCCATCATCCTCGATGAGCCGATCGGCGATGCCTGGGCGGGCGAGAGCATTTCAGACGACGAAGCGCGGCGAATGGTGGAAGCGCTCCTTGCCAAGGGGACCAAGACCGTGGTACTCAAGGGCGTGCAGCGCGGCGATGGACTCATCCGCAACTTCGTTGGGTCGCAGTCGGGCGCGTTCTTCGAGGTAAACAACGAGCTGCTCCCCTACATGCTGCACGGAACAGGAGACCTGTACTGCTCGTGCCTGCTGGCTGCCGTCATGGCCGGAAAGGCGCTCGACGAGGCCGTCCGCTTCGCCGGCGAGTTCGTGCACGACGCGATGATCGTCTCCTCGAAGCAGCCGCAGTTCCGTGAGCGCGGCGTTAGCTACGAGCCGCTGCTCGGGAAGGTCACGGCGCTGCTAGCATAGCCCACACAGAGCAGCCCAGGATTCTCGGGGGGCGCTTAGCATAGCCCCTCCCATTTTGGCTGTTGTTTTCGAGCGGGGGTGTTTGTTCCACCGGGACAAACACCCCCGCTTTTTCGCTTCCGGCTTCACTCACACCCCGTTTTCGCCTGAATCTACCCCCTTGCAGCACCAGCGCTTCAAAACTCCCGCCAAAGGATCGGATTTTTGGTCTCACCCCGAGTATCAAGAATTTCAGGCACCCGGTGACCTGCCCTTCTTTTCCGTATTCAATGGGCTGTACTCCGGTTATCGCCCAAAATTCGATCCTTTGGCGGGAGTTTTGCACAGCAAGGCGCTTCCAAGTTCTGGCTTGCCCAAAACCATGGGGCACCGCGACACGGCGCGCAGCCTTTGCCCCTCTCGCGCGTAAGTAAGCTCGCTCTGATGGAGTTGCCGCCATCAAGGCCTCGGCTCGCCATGTCATCGTGTAGCGAGACGCTTATTTCATACCAAAAAGCTCCCCGTGCAGCTCGTCGCGCCGCCGCAAGAAGGCTGGAGTCCTTTTTCGCAACGGCATATCAAGCGCCCGAGAGAAGCCTTCGAGCATAGCATCCCAAATCTCAAGGTTTCGCACCTGCGCATCGGTGATTTCTCGCACCTCGAACCCAAGGGCCTCAAGCCCCGCCCTTCGTCCGTTCCGCACCTCGAACCCCTGTTCGTCGGCATGGAATGCCTTGCCCTGACATTCAAAGACAATGCCTCGATCGAGCCACATCTGGTCAGGTATCGCATAGTCCTGGCCCGATATCGCCCGGATGTTCAATGGAAAGTCCAAACGGCGATTAACCCACGGCTCCTCCCAACCCTCGCCGCCAATCCACTTTGAGCCGCATAGCATGAGCAGGACCTCGGTCTCAAGGGGTGAAGCCGACCCGTCAATTACATTCCCCAACACGTGGCGCAACGGTGCAACCCCACGGATGTGGCCCACGTCATCTATATATCGCGCGATCCTCCCCTTCGATGTGAGAGGCGGGCGACGCCATAGCCGCGTTGGCCGCCCGCACGTATCGAAGCACAGCTCCCAGGGAAGCGAATCGGCTTGCGCCTCGTACGGCAGTGCACGCCTGCCCTTTGCATCATAAAACTCAAAGATGCGCGCACGCTCGCCCGATGGATGTTCAGGCGTTATCTCACCGGAGGCAAGCAGCATGTTCACGGCACAACGCACCCGTGGATCAGCCGGCGGAACAGCGTACGTTCCACAGGCTTCGAAGAGCCTGACCATAAGCTGCACAGGACTCAGGCGGCAGGCGCAATCGAGCAACGTGCGCTCAATGGTTGTTACATAAAGCCCTCCCCCAAGATTGATGAGATCCTCGCGTGGCAGATCGTCACGCATCCGCGACGCATGGAGCAGCGCGGTTTTCGCTGTGGCAGATACTTCGTCGGTTAGCACGCGGACCGGGAGGCTCAATCCCTTGAGCTCGCCTAAGAGACGGCCACAAAGGTGTCGAGCAACATCTCGCGCATTCTTGCGTTGTCTAAGCAGGCTCTTCTCTAGACCGCACCCCATGGGCGGCGGCGTAGAAGCAAGCTCTTCTGGAATGACAGCAAGCCTCAAGATGGGAGCGGTTGCATGATATTCGAGTGCGGATAGACCATATATGACAACCATGGTGCCCCCTAACGCCACCTCTCTGTTGCAGCATTGCCATTGCGGTGGCAAGCACCCTAGAACTACCAGCCTCGCTTGGCATGCGAAAGCACACAAGAAGCACCAAATCTCTTCAGTTTGATACATATAGTAAGGAGTTTTATGCACTAATTGCGCAAAAATGACGTTTAGAATACGTTCAGTGTTCAAAACTCATTCAAAACAGCCGGGACATCGATTAAGGCCGCGTTGCTCGGTGCTAAGAGAAACGCGACCCACATCCGGCTCGCTCGCACACCGCTAGAGCCCGCGCCCGCGCCACCAGAACTCGTCAACGCGCCTCAACAACAAAACTCTCGCCAAAGGATCGAATTTTAACGAGTGACCCAGATGTGCCCCATGGTGGGCGCATGAAAAGCGCTGGTACACGAAGTGTGATACTGTTGGCTACTCGGCACGTGCTCCAAAATCCGATCCTTTGGCGGGAGTTTTGCATCGAACTACTTCCGAGGGGGGGTCTTTAGCACCAAAATCGGGCCGGTTAGCGCAACCTAATGCCCTAAAGGCGCACATCCGAGTATATGAGAGGCCGAATGCCTCTTGCGCCGCGGGGCCCTATCGCCCCGCAGAACGCTATTGCCCTGAAGAATCCCCGGAGGCTGCATCCTGCTGCGCAGCAGTCGCGTCCGAGTTATGCGCAGCGGAGAGAGCATCCCTCAGGGTCTGGCCGTCGTCGGTCCCCAAGAACACATCCTTGCCCTTAAGGCTTTGCTCCAAAGCCAGCTCGTCTTCCTGAGCCTCGATATCGCTCTGGTCGACGCTCGGCGTGTCTATCAGCGACGACACCGAGTTCACCTGCTTCTGGATACGGCTGGCGACCTCCTCATCCATGCCGACAATCCGCAGCTCCCAGTCGATGTTGCTCGACGCCTCAGACATATTCTTCGTCCAGATGAACGTGAAAATCTGCCGCTCGGTGCCATCAACAGGGAAGAACGAGAACAGCCCGTCGCTCACGATGTTCCCATCCTCGTCCATAACGGCCGAGACGTTGTACACCACGCGATTGATGTTGTCGTTAAGCAGTGCGTTCGTAGCGAGCGCCGCCGCCTCGATCTGGCTATTAGAAAACAGCTCGAGCTCGTTGGACGCGTCGGTCGAAACCACGCTCACCTCAACCACACCCGTGCGCTCATCTGCCTCGTCCACCGTGAAGGTGCTCGGGAACTGGGTGAATCCGTTGCCCCACTCCAGGCCGCCTTCGATGGCGCGACTCACGGTCTCCGTATTCACCGTGTCCGAAAGGTTTGCCGTGTTCAGGCGGCGCATGACGCCGTATCCCACCTGCATGCCCACCACGAGCACGATGATGCCCACGATGAACGCCACGCCAAAGCGCGAGATGGTGTTGCCCACCTTCGAACCCGAAGGATCCTCGTCAGAAAGCGGGTCGACCGTGCTGCCCGTGCGCGAGCGGCGGTCTTCCGCGGTCAGGCGCTCCTCGGCCTCCTCGTCACCAGCGCTGCGCGCGGCGCGCCATGACATCAAGCGCTTCTTGCGCGTTTTCACGCGCGCAGGGTCGATGACGCCCGATGCGTCGACCTCCGAGAAGAGCTCGGTCACTTCTTCTGGTGTGAGCTGCCGTTTCTTTCCCATCGTCTTCCTGTCGAGCCAAATCCGAATGCGAACGAATGCCTCCACGCAAGAGCCGCGGCCCCGCGCAGGCCACAAGCCTTAGGCGCTGGTGGCACGCATTCCCTCGAACTGCATTCGATAGTAGCGGGCGTACGTGCCGTTTTGTGCGAGAAGCTCCTCGTGGGTGCCGCGCTCCACAACTCGGCCACGCTCCACGGTCGCGATCTCGTTGGCGTTCTTGATGGTCGAGAGGCGATGGGCGATGATGATCGTCGTGCGGTCGCGCGCCAAGCGCTCGAGCGATTCCTGCACCGCCTCCTCGCTCTCGTTGTCGAGCGCCGAAGTCGCCTCGTCGAGAATGAGAATCGCAGGGTCCTTGAGGAACACGCGCGCGATGGCCACGCGCTGCTTCTGACCGCCCGAAAGACGGCTTCCGCGCTCCCCCACCACCGTATCGTAGCCCTCGGGGAGACTCTCGATGAACTCGTGGATGTTCGCGCGGCGGGCCGCCTCGGCAATCTCTTCGAACGATGCGTCGGGCCTTCCGTACGCGATGTTCTCGGCGATGGTCCCGTCGAAGAGATATACATCCTGCTGAACCAGGCCTATCGCCTGACGCAGGCTCCGCTGCGTGACGCTTCGCACATCCTGCCCGTCAATGCAGATGGAACCGTCCTGCACATCGTAGAAGCGGGGCAGCAGCGAACACGTTGTAGACTTGCCACCGCCCGACGGGCCCACGAGCGCAATGGTCTCGCCCGGACGGATCGAGAGGTTGAGATGGTCGATGACCGGACGCTCGTCGCCCGCGCGATGCTCATCCTCGAGCTCGCGGTCCTCGTAGCTGAAGCACACATTGCGGTACTCGATAGCACCAGCGCTCACCTTGAGCGGGCGGGCATCGGGCGCATCCTCGATATCGGGCGTGCTCTGAAGCACTTCGTCCATGCGGCGGAAGCCGGCGATGGCCTTCTGGAACGTTTCGGTCGAGTTGACAAGGGTCTCGATGGGCGTGGTAAAAAGGCTGATGTAGAGCGCAAACGTTGCCATATCGACCGCACTCATGCGGCCTACGGCAACAAGGCACCCGCCTGCCACCACCACGAGCGTGAACAGTGCCCCGGTCATGAGCGCGCTCGTGGCCTGATAGGTTCCCATCACGCGATACATGGCCTCTTTCGAGCCGAGATAGCGGTCGTTGGAACGGCGGAACTTGATGCGCTCGGTCTCTTCGTTCGCGAACGACTTCACCACGCGCATGCCGGCGAGAGAATCCTGAAGCTGAGAGTTGACCTCGGAGATCTTGACGCGATTGTCGGTGTAGACGGAGCGCATGCGGAGGTTCTGCACCACCATGAGCGCAACGAACCCCGCAGTAACCAGCGCCATGATCCCGGTGAGCGCGGGTGAGATGGTAAAGAGGATCACGAACGCGCCGATGATCTCGACGCCGCAGATGATGATCCACTCCGGCACGTGGTGGGCCGCCTCGCAAATATCGAAGAGGTCATTGACCACGCGGCTCATCATGTCACCCGAGTTCACGCGATCGAAGTAGCTGAAGCTAAACCGCTCATACTGGTAGAAAAGATCTTGGCGCATCTGCGATTCCATGCGGGCGCCCATGATATGACCCTGGGCAGACACGAAATAGCGGCATGCGCAACGAATGAGGTACATGATTACGAGCCCAACGGCGACCATGCCGATCGATGCCATAATCGCATGCTGCCCCTCGGTGAAAAGACCGTTGGTGAGCGCGCGCAGAATCACCGGAAACGCAAGGTCAATACCTGCGATAACGAGCGCGCAAACGGTATCGGCAATGAAAAGATGCTTCTGCGGGCCATAGTAGGCAAGAAAACGGCGGAGCATGGTTGACGGGCGGGCCGCCCGCGAGGTGCTGGCACTCATGTGCTGGCTCTTTTCTATCGTATAGAGGCTGAATACCCGAGCGACGCTCAGGGGTTACCAGTATATACAGGGTCGGCGAAGCATGCTTCGAGATTGGCAGGGCACGCCGAAATGTCGGCGCGCTCCCATTGGTTCACCTTGAGCGCAGAGCTACGAGCAGAGCTCGCGCATTATCTCGACCATGCCTTCGGGGGTGGTCTGCGCCATGATTCTAGACACGGCGTCGGTATCCAGGAAAACACCCATGAGCGCCTGAAGTACGGCAACTTGCCCTTCCTCGTGCGCCGTCAGGCCGAGATTCACGATGATCTGCGCGAGCACGTCGCCATCGATTCCAGCCATACCCCTAAATGCAATAGGCTCCTTTGGCTTGATGACGGCAATATAAGGCTTGTTCAGGTGCTCCGGATCGACATGCGGCAGAGCAACGGAAACCGTCTCGAAGGCGAGTCCCGTGGGGTATGTTTCCTCGCGCTCCTTGATGCCGGCGAGCCATGAATCCTTGATGTAGCCGTATGGAGCAAGCTCGTTGGCGAGCTTCTCGAAGAGCTCGTCGCTATCGGCAGCCTCGAAATCGAAGAACACCAGCTCGGGTTTGAAAAGTTCCAGATCGACAGCGCGCATGAAGACCTCCTAGGTGCTCAGAGGTTTCATCATAACAGATGGAATGATGCCTACTGGGCGGGTACCAATGCCTTTTAGGGCGGGTTTTGCAATATGGGGGCCTTTAAGACCCCGTGCTCCCTCTTTGGATATGAAAAAGCCCCGCTGTAGCGAGGCTTTCAAAATTGTTGGTGGAGGTAAGGGGGTTCGTCGCGCGCTTCGCGCGCTCTTTCCGCTGCGGCGGCTACGCCGCCTTGCGCGCTGCGCGGCAAACGCTCGCGCGTTTGCTCCGCTCCGCGCCCCAAACGGGGTTCGAACCCCATGCTTCCTCTTTGGATATGAAAAAGCCCCGCCGTAGCGAGGCTTTCAAAATTGTTGGTGGAGGTAAGGGGGTTCGAACCC
>ENA-ORUF01000700-ORUF01000700.1-human-gut-metagenome-genome-assembly--contig:-NODE-700-length-42732-cov-4.061766_pt1 | contig 42732 bp, 32 predicted proteins | sample MGYA00242077_ERZ509203 | MGnify/ENA primary metagenome ERZ509203 (study PRJEB26280, sample SAMEA2338834) | human gut metagenome | biome: human gut; feature: human-associated habitat; material: faeces... | reverse complement strand
CGAGCGCGACAAGGCGGCCCCCACGCGCGCGCCCAAGGTCTACCGGCTCACCGGCTGCCAGCAGCTCCAGGTGCAGATGCGGTTCCAGGCCGCTCTCAGCCAGGGCGGTACATCCCACCTCTCCCAGCACGGTTCCGGTATCCACCGGATCACCCACCGCTACCGCAGTCTCCTGGGCCAGATTGGAATATACTGCGGTCACCCCATCTGGTTGAAGGACGGTCACCGTCGTTCCCATCATGGCATCATTGTACACCTCAGCCACCTGGCCTTCCCCAGCAGCGAGCACTTTCCTTCCCTCTTCGGCGGCGATGTCGATCCCACTGTGGGTCCTCCAGTCCCCCATTGTCTTATCATAGGCAAGGGTCTCCACTGTAAAGCCCCGCAAAACCTGTCCCTTGACTGGCCAGGTATAGACTACCTCACGTGGTTCCGTCTGAGCGGCCGTCTCTGCCTCTCCATCCTTCTTCGGCTGCGGATCATCTGGCTGAACCGCAGCCTCTGGCTCTGGCTGGGGCTGGTGAGGCTGCTCTTCCGGAAAGGCTGCGCTGCTGTCCGGCAGGGTAATGCTAGGGTTTGCTGTAACCGGCTCCTCAGCCGGCTCGCTCCCGCTGACGGAGCGAATCAGATAATAGCCCGAAATTCCAATTGCGGCGACGCACAGGAACAGGACTATGTAGAAGCCCTTTCCCAGCACAAAGTCGCCCAGTTTTTCCAATCGGTTCCGTTTCATGGAAACCACCTCCGAAGCCTATTGTGGACAGGCACGGGGGGCATTATACCCGCAGGCTGTGATTTTTTCAGGCCATACCGGAAAGATATGCAGAAACGAGAAACTTGGATAGACGAATTCCCTAGAGATGTGGTATACTTTATCCACGAAACTTGTCAAAGTGAGGAAAGAACCATGTATCGTACCATCACCCTTCCCAATGGAGCCCGACTTTTGACTGAATATATTCCGGGAGCCCGCTCCGCCGCCCTCGGTTTTTTTGTAGGGGCTGGCTCCCGTCACGAGCGTGCCACAGAAAACGGCGCAGCCCATTTTATTGAACACCTTTCCTTCAAGGGCACCGACCAACGTTCCGCCGCTGACCTGGCACGGGAGATTGACGCCATCGGCGGTCAGGTCAATGCCTATACAACGAAGGAAAGCACCTGCTATTACGCTCGGTGCCTGGACCGCCATCTGGACCGTGCCTCCGACCTGCTGTGCGATATGCTGTTTCACTCCCGCTTCGCCCAGGAAGATGTGGAGTTGGAGCGCGGCGTGATTCTGGAAGAGATCGGGATGTATGAGGACACACCGGAAGACCTGTGCGCTGACCGGCTGTCCATGGCCGTCTATAAAGGGCGCCCTCTTGGCCGCCCTATATTGGGCCGTGCCTCTACGCTGAATGAGATGACGGGGGAATCCCTGCGCCAGTGGCAGACAGAACACTACTGCCCCAGTTCCATCGTGGTGGCACTGGCTGGCCGCTTTGAAGAGCGTCACATTACCGCCCTTCGAGAGCGGCTGGCCGCCCTGCCCGCCTCCACACCAAACCGGGTGCGTGATGCAGTCTATCACCCCGCTGTCACCGTGCGCCGAAAGGCCATCGAGCAGAACCATTTGATCTTGGCCTATCCTGGTCTGTCTTATCGAGATGACAAGCGGTATGCACTGCTGTTGCTCAACTCTATCCTGGGTGGAGGATGCTCCTCCCGTCTGTTCCAGGAGCTGCGCGAAAAGCGCGGGCTGTGCTATACCGTATATTCTTATGTGGCTGACCACGCAGATACCGGTCTGCTTGGAATCTACACCGCCACCGGCGGCGAGCAGGAGGCTCAGGCTTTAGAGGCCGTGCGGAATATCGTCAGCGACCTGGCTGAGCACGGCCCTACCCAGGAGGAGCTGGATCGTGCCCGCGAGCAGGCCCAAGCCGGCCTTCTGATGGGGCTGGAGTCTGTTCAGTCCCGCATGAGCCATCTTGGCGCTTCCGGCCTTCTGTACGGTCGGGTGCGGGAAGTAGATGAGCTTCTGGAGTGTTATGAGAAGGTGACCCGGGAAGAACTGCTCCAGCTGGCCCAGTACCTTTTCCTTCCCCAAGGCACCTCTCTCTCCGCAGTGGGCCGGGTGCGCACTGCGGAGGAGTATGCCTCCTGGCTCTCCCATTGACTTCCGCAGCGCTCTCCGCCACGCTGCTCCCTCGTCTATCTCTCACAGAGTAGGAATGGATCCAAAAATGCCAGGGCGGGCAGTCCATCAAGGACTGCCCGCCCTGGCATTTTGCAGCGATTTGCAGCGGAACTTCTATGCCATTTCTATGGCTGAACTTTCATCACAACCTTTAGCCGATGAATCAGTTGGTCATTTTTCAACTCTTCCAAGTCAATCACTGTAATCCCAAGCTGTGCAGCCCGATGCCGCGCGGCGGCATGACAGGGGCGTGTTGTCACGATGGCGGCCTTCGCCCCTTTTCCGCCGAAGCGATCCCGCAGAATCGCAAGTTCATTGAGTGCCTCTGTCTTGATATCACTTACCTTGCAGCTGATAAACAGAGGGATCACACCCCTTGTCGCCATTGCATCGATTTCATTGGAAACACTTCCATGCCCCAAAACATCATCCCAGCGGACCACAGCACTGCTGATCACATCGCCAAAAATCCCAGAATCCAGACAGGCCTTGTAGACATACAGTTCCAACACACTGCCCACATCCCGCAGCCAGGCCCGGGTATTGTGATCCCTGAACCGGAAGGAGACAGACTCCCCTGGCACGATGTCAAGTTCTTGGATCCAGTCAAGCTGGGCAAATGCCCGCAGCGCCTCTTCATTTGCCGCAATCCGGCCACCGTGCTCCCCCTTCACAGTATATGGGCCCCTGATTGCAAGCGGCGGCGTCTGACCATATTCCACCGGTGAGATTCTTTGCATATAGGTAATAATATTGGCCCAATCACAACGAAAACGGAGAAAACATGCAAAGAAGGGATCAAAATCCTTGATATAATTTCTCAAAACAGAGTTGTCCACTCGCCCCGGGAGCAGCGTGCCGCCCGCCATCATAAAAAAATCCTCGACGGAGTATGAAAGGTCGCACGGAAGATCATCGGCAAACGAAGCGCCTGAAATATCATAAAACCGATTCTTTTTCCGGGAATAGGTAAACGCAGGAACTCCGGTCTGAGCGGTCAGCATTCCAGCCGCAAACAGTGCCGCATCGCTCCCCCCGGTGACATCCACCGCACAGTCTGGGTATTTTCTGTGCACCATCAGCAACTGGTGAAGGATCCGATCCGCCTTAAACAAGCTGCTCTCCAGAAAGATCAACTCCGGTTCCCAGCCTCTATGGAGAAAAAAATCTCTTAATGTCTCCTGCCTGCGTCTGTCCTGAACAATTTCACTTGGACAGAGATAGACAATCCTCCGAGGGTGAAACATATCCGCGGCCAGAATATTTTCAATCGCACGCTCATCATATAATTCGATCAAAGTGTCCATATCCCGTCCCACCTCTCTATGCCCCGATTATACTTCATTTTACAGGTGCAATCAACTGCCCATATTTTCTGCTGAATAGTCGCCCGATTCCTTCATCCAAACCAACGCACACAGAACGACAGGCTGGGCAGCCCTTCTAGGGCTGCCCAGCCTGTCGTTTATCAGCGCCCGGTCTTGTACACGGGGCTATCTTGATCGTACTTGCCAAAACTGGCTCAAACCGCCGCAGTCTCCTTGTCTTTCTTCCGGCTGAACAGCGCTTTCCGCTTGGTTCCATCCGTATTCTCACGCCGGATCAGCAGGTAGAAGGCAGGCATTAGGAACATGGCCAGTACCGTCGAGGCCACCAGGCCGCCAATGATGATATAAGCCATATCCTTCATCATGCTCATTCCGCTGTCTGTGGAGAAGATCATGGGCACCATGGAGATGATGGTGGTCAAAGTGGTCATCAGGATGGGGCGCAGGCGGGTGGTGCCTGCCTCCACCAGAGCCTCACCCAGAGGCATGGTCTGGCGCAGCTGATTGGTGCCGTCTACCAAATAGATGCCGTTGTTCACCGCGATGCCCACCAGCATCAGGAAGCCCATCAGGCCCAGAATGCTCATGGGGCGGCCGGACAGGAACATCAGACCAATGGACCCCACCAGGCTCAGGGGAATGCACAGCATAACCATGATGGACAGCTTGGGGGAGTCAAACTGGATGCCCATAACCAGGAACACCAGGAAAATAGCAGACAGCAGCGCCGTACTCACACTCTGAGTCGCCTCTTCTGTGGTAGAGTCCAATGACCCGGTTCCCACTGAGACCCCTTCTGGGAGGGCCAAGCCCCGCACTGCACTGTCAATGGCGCTGGCTGCGGTGTACTTGGCCGTGTCGGTGGTGGTCGCAGTAATGGTGACGCTGTACTGACCGTCCTGCCGGGTAATGCTGGGCAGGGTGGTAATGTACTCGACATCGGCAATGTCCCTCAGGGTGATCATACGACCGCTCTGGGTCGCAACAGGGTAATCCAACAGGGTAGTAATGTCATCATACTTTCCCTCAGGATACTCCAGTACCACATCGTACTCCGCATCAGAGTCACCATAATCGTCCAGAGTAGTGGCGGTCATGCCGTTGAGCAGGTAATACACCTGCATTGCCACCGCAGACTCTGTGGTCCCCAAGGCTTGGGCCTTCTGGGAGTTCACCACCAGGCGCCCTTTGACCCGGCTCTGATCAAACTCATTGGCTACCCGGATCACGCCGGGAACCTGGCCCATAGCGTCTGCTACCTGCTCTGCGCCCTGCTCCAGGATATCCAGACTGTCGGCTACCAGGGTCACATCCTTGGTGTTGCCCCCTCCCATCATGCCGCCCATGCTGGAGTCGCCGCTGGTGGGAGTGACCGCCAGATCCATACCAGGAGATGCACCGAAGCGATTGGTGTACTCCTCTACTGCCGCCTCACTGCTGCGCTTGCAGCCGTCCACCGCATAGGCGGTAAAGGTAGCAGCGTTTTCTGAGGCACTCAAGGTCACCTTTTCAAAGTTTGGATCCGCCAGAAGGGCGTCCTCCAGTTCCTGGATCCGCTCATCCATAACCGACAGCTTGGTGCCGGAGCGGAAGGTAGCCTCCAGATTGACACTGCCGTCATAGTTGTCCGGCATCAGGACAAATTCCATCTGACTGGCCAGCAAAATGGCTGCCAGGAAGCAGGCCGCGCCTACCGATACCACCCTGCCGGGGTGGTGCAGCAATCCAGGCATGACCCGGCGGTAGAAGGTCCGGAACCGGGCCAAGAGTCGGTTGATGGGCAGTTCCTCCTTGGCCTTTGGCTTGAGCCACACGAAAGCCAGGGGGACTACCACCACAGCGCTGAGGAAGGAGGAGAGCATAGTCAGCAGGATGGTCCAGCTCAGGGGGCCGGACATCATCCCCACCAGACCCTGTGCCATCGCCAAGGGGATATAAACCACTACGGTGGTCAACGTGCCGGCCAGGGTAGACATGATCATGGTGGAAGTGCCCTCCACCGCCGCCTCTCGGAAGTCCAGGCCGTTCTCTCTGGAACGCATACAACTCTCCAAAATGACAATGGAGTTGTCTACGATCATACCGATGGCAATGATGAGAGATGTGCCCGTCATCAAATCGATGGCAAAGCCGGCGAAGTTCAGGAGGATCACCGCCAGCAGGATGGACAGAGGCATACTGATGCCTACAATCAAGCTGGCTCGCAGGTCGCCGAAGAAGAGGAACAGCACCAGCATGGTCAGGACGATGCCGGTGATCAGGGTGTTCAGCACCTCACTCAGGGTCTCCATGATGCTGTCTGCCTCATTGTAAATGACCTCAAAGCTCAGGCCATCCACACTGTATCGATCCAGAATCTCCATGACGTCCTCGCAGACGTCCACAGTAGCGGCGCTGTCCTGTTTGGTCACGCTGAGCATGACGCTGTCGCCGCCGTTGTAGCGGCTGAGATTCTCTGCATCCTTCTCATAGACATTGAAGAAGGTGCACAGATCCCCCAATGTCACCATCTGTCCCGACGGGGTCTGGATGGGCAGGTTCCGGAAGTCAGCGTTCACATCCACACTGCCGTAGACACCCAAGGCAATGTCCTGGGTTCCCAAGGTAACGTCGCCCACCGGCATATCAAAATCAGCCGCTGCAATGGCAGATCCCACTGCTGAAATGGGCAGCCGGTACTGCTGAAGCGCCGCCTCGTCCAGCACAATGCGCAGATACTTGTCCTGGGCTCCAGTGACCTCTACCTGGGCTACACCACCCACACTCTCAATCACCGGCACCACTGTGTCGTTGAGGTAACTGGCCGCATCCATCCCCTCGGGGGCCACAGCGGACAGGATCATAGTGGGCATAAAGTCCGCGCTCAGCTCCATGATCAGTGGATCCTCGCAGTCGTCCGGAAGGGTAGGCATCAGATTATCCATGGAATTTTTCAGGTCAGAATAGACCTCATCCATATCCACGCCGTACTTATAGGTCAGCTGGAGCATGGCGTAGTTATCAAAGGAGTAAGAATTGACGCTGTCAATATCAGACAAGGTCTCACACTCATCCTCGATCGGCTGAGTCACCAGCCGGTCAATACTGTCGGCGTCCGCCCCAGGCCAGGTGACCATCACCAGCTCCATGGGCATCTCCATGTCAGGCATATACTCCAGGGGCATCCCAGTCAGGGAGGCAGAGCCGAACACCACCACGGCCAGGATCATCAGAATCACTGAGGTGGGCCGGCGCAGGATCATTCGAATCAGTTTCATGGATTACGGCGCCTCCGTCCCGTCGGCGGCACTGCCTGAAGCATCCGGTGCACCAGAGGCATCATCAGCGTCTCCCGCATCCTCCTGCCCAGCCAGGCGGATGGGTGCGCCGTCCTTCAGTCCCGCAGACCATGTAGTAATCACCTCGTCCCCGGCGGTCAGGCCACTGGTGACGGCAATGGTATCCGCAGTGTACAGTCCCACAGATACCTCAGTACGCACTGCGGTCCCATCCTGGGCCACATAGACATAGGCATTGCCCTCATCAAAATAAACTGCGTCGCTGGGGATCAGGACAGCTCCGCTGGAACGGTAAGCAGTGGTAGTCAGTTCCACAGCCAATCCGTCCGGCAGAGACTGGGCCTCATTGATGACCGCTTTGACCTTGAACAGGCCAGTGGCTGCGTCCACCACGCCGCTGATCTCTGTGACCGCACCCTGATAGGTGCGTCCATCGCTGACCACCGAGACTTCCTGACCTGCGGTCAAGGTCTGCCGCACCTGGTCAGTGACATAGAAGGTGACCGTTTTATTGCTGCCGTTAGAGATGACAAAGGCCACCGTTCCGGAGGCTGCGAAGTTGTTCAGCGTCAGGTTAACTGCCTCAACCACCCCAGAAATGGGAGCAGTCATATTGTAAAGGGACAGCTGATACTGGGCGGAATTTACGCCCACCTGGGCGGACTGGATCCCCGCCCGTGCGGAGCTCAGGCCAGCTCTAGCCGCCTCGACCCCTGCCTGAGCAGACAACAGTGCCTGGTTGGCCTGGTCTACTTCCGCCTGGGAGGCGGCCCCCATCTCAAAGAGGTGCTGGGTGTCTTCGAAGTTATCCTGGGCCATACGCAGCTGCTCCTCCAGCACCGGCAGGTCGGCACCGCCGTAGCCCGCCTGGGCGCTGTTATAACTCTCCTGGGCGCTCTGATAAGCCGCCTGGGCGTTCTGGAGGGACAGACGAGCACTCTCGTCGTCGATGCGGCACAGGGGATCTCCGGCAGAAACCGTGTCTCCTACTGAGACCATCACTTCCTCTACATTACCAGAGACCAAAGAGACTACGCTGGCGGTACCCTCTGCGGAAATGGTACCGATATAAGTGCTCTCGGTACTCAGTTCACCTGTCTCGGCGGCAGTAGTCTCGACTGTCACCGTCTGATCCAACATGGGTTCCTTCTCCTCTGCACAGCCGGCCAGTGTCAGGGCCATAGCAGCACAAAGCACAACGGAAATGGTACGTTTCATGGGACGATCTTCCATCCTTTCTCTCACATCAGCCCCTGCTCGACCGCCCACCGGTAGCTGGTGCGGGCGGACAACAGATCCCTCCAAGCCCCGTCCGCTGCGGACTGGGCGGCTGCCAGCTCATCCTGGGCAGCCAACAGCTTCATCTTGGATACCTGACCCAGGTCATAACGCTTCTGGGTGGTCTCTAGAACCGTCTGCTGCCAAGCCAGAGCGGACAGCTTACTATTCAGTGTGTTCTCCTTGTCTGCCAGGGAGTCATACAGGGCACGGAAGGAAGTCTCAAATTCCTGGAATGCAGACTGGCAAGTCAGCTGTGCAGCCTCCCAGGTGTGCTCTGCAGCCTGAAGCAAATACTTCTTACGCGGCCCGCGGTAATCGCTCTGGGCATCATCCCAGTCCTCTTTGGCATCTTCCAGAGTCTTTTCCGCATTGCGGAGGGTCCAGCTGGCCGTCTTTGCAGAGGCCAGATCAGCCTCATAGTCCGGTGCGGTCCACCCATCCTCCCCCTGGATCGGCAGCGCGCCCAGGGAAATCTCCCCAGTGGGCTCCACTCCAATCAGGGTCTGAAGCTGAGCTTTATAAGTAGTAAGGGTGGTGCCCAGAGTTCTCAGCTGGCTGACTACCTGGGTGCGCTGTGCTTCCACCTCAGTCACAGTCTGCTTGGATACCTGGCCCAGCTGTTGACGCAGGCGCAGCTCCTCCAGGCTCCGGTCCAGAGCGGCCAGGCTCCGCTGTCCATCAGCGGCCTGCTGCTCCATTCCTACCAGAGTGATGTACAGGGTTTCCCCAGCTGCCACCATCTGATCCACTGTGCTGTTCAGCTGCCAGACCACATCAGCGTTATCTGCCTGTACCTCGCCATCCTTCAGATCATCAAAGGTATCCCGCAGTGAATCGTATGCGTTGGCCAGGGAACTATCATCCCCACCCATCATTGTGATGTACCACTGAGCATTGGCAATGTCATTCAGCTGCCGACGCAAGTCCTCATACATCATATCATAGTCGATTCCCTCGATCCCACTGATGTTCGCTGAGAGCACCCGGGCACTCAGACTTCCCGACCGAATCCGGCTATCCAGATTGGCCCACGTCACCGTTCCCTCCGGATCCGGCGGAAGTTTTGTCTCCTCCTGGACCTCCTGAGAGGTACTGCCCGCAAGTTCTTCTTTCTGACTCTCGGCAGCCGTGGCCGGTAAAGTCAATGTGCCGGCAGCCATCACGGCGGCCAGCAACAGCGCAAATGTTCGTCTCATGGGATAATCCTCCATCTTAAAACATCAGTCACTTGTTCTAGTTTTGTCTCTGTCATAATCCATCATAGACGTTGAAGGTAAACTCAACGTAAACAAGGCCAGGATCCATTCTGTGCATACTCACCGTTTTCTCTATCTATTATCATGTGTCCTTCGTCGAAATCACAGAACGCAAAAAAATATATCAGAAGTTTACTTTGGGTTTACAAAACTTCGTTACTCTCAAATTATAAGGGGCATTGCAGCATCTGGCTTTGACGCAGGCTAACCTTACCCCTATAATGATATATAAATACATAAATCAAAATAAGGCGGATCATACCGCCTTTCAGGAAGCATCATCTTTGGTGCGATACCTTGTGCGGCTTCCTGACTTCGACACAAAGGAGCGATGGAGATGGCAACCATCTTACTGGTGGAGGACGAAGCATCCATGCGACTGCTCACCTGTGCCAAACTGAAACATCAATTTACCATGGTCTGCGCCAAGGATGGTGTGGAGGCTCTGGAACTGCTGGAGCGGCAGCCTGTGGATCTGATCATTGCCGATGTAATGATGCCCCGGATGGACGGCTATACCCTGGTTCAGACTTTACGAGACCAAGGCAATGGCATCCCTGTACTGCTGCTTACCGCCAAGCAGTCCTTCGAGGATAAACGCCGCGGCTTCTCTTCCGGAGTAGATGACTACATGACCAAACCGGTAAACTATGAGGAGCTGACCTGGCGGATCAATGCCCTGCTCCGCCGGGCCCATATCGCCAGCGAGCGGCGGATCGTGATCGGCCCTGTGGTACTGGACTCCAGTACCTACACTGTCTCCCGTGGGGATCAGGTGCTGGAGCTGCCAAAAAAAGAATTCGAACTTCTTTATAAGCTGCTTTCTTACCCTGGACAGATCTTCACTCGGAATCAGCTGCTGGATGATATCTGGGGCTTTGACTCTGAAAGTGGGGAGGACACAGTTAAAACCCATATCAGCCGCCTGCGCAATAAGCTGCGCACCATAGAAGAATTCCGGATCATCACAATCAAGGGGCTTGGATATAAGGCGGAGGTGCTGGAATGAAGCGGAAACAAGGGCCCAATGTCAGCCTTTTACTGTGGCTGACCAAGGAATTTGTCATCTTGGCCATTCTATCCAATCTGATCTGCACCGCTTTGTATATCGCAGGCTCATGGCTCATCACCGGAACGCCTTTCCCTGAATCTCAATCCCACGGTATGGGATCGCTTCTGTTTATCATCTGCTCCATGGTCACCCTGGGCTGCGGTCTAAACTATCGATTCAATCAGTTCCTCACCGGACTCGCCGGAGGGCTGCGCGGTGTGGCTGAGGGGAACTTCTCCCTGCGCCTGGACCCTCGCCGGGGCGGACCGCTGGCTGCTGCCTATGAGGATTTCAACAAGATGGCCGAGGAACTCCAGGGAGTTCAGACTCTGCGTGAAGATTTCATCAACAGCTTTTCCCACGAATTTAAGACACCTATTACCGCTGTCTCCGGCTTTGCCGAACTGCTTCAGGAGCCCGGCCTCACGGAGGAGGAGCGCAGCCAGTACCTTCAAATCATCTCCGAGGAGGCTCACCGTCTTGCCAACCTGGCCAACAGCACCCTGCTGATGTCCCGTTTGGAGTCCCAGCACTCGATTCCAGAAAAGGAACCCTTTCCCCTGGACGAGCAAATCAAGCGGTGCACGATCCTGCTCTCCAGTACCTGGGAAAAAAAGCGCATCGCCTTCTCTGCCGATCTGGAGCCCGTTTCCTATGTGGGGAATGAGGAGCTGATGCGCCATGTCTGGATCAATCTTCTGAACAACGCCATCAAATTCACTCCTGAGGGGGGCGAAGTATCTGTCACCCTCCAGTGCTCTCCGGAACAGATCCAGGTGCGGATCTCCGACACCGGGATCGGGATGTCTCCGGAGATGATCTCCCACATCTTTGATCAGTACTACCAGGGAGAGCCCAATCACACCGAGAAAGGTTTGGGGCTTGGCCTGTCCATCGTCCATCGCATCATAGAACTGTGCGGCGGTCAAATCCTGGTGGACAGCGTCCCAGACCAGGGCAGCGTATTTACGGTGCTTCTCCCCCGGAGCCGGTGATTTCCTGTCACACCCCCCTCAGCTCCACCTGCTCTGCCCATGGCCGCACCAACCCAGCAAACACTTCCAGTTCCTCCTTATCCCACGGGTGGAGCCCCGCCCGGAGCACTGTATCCCGGTCTACAAAGCTTTGAAGGTAATACCTCCTGGCCCCGGACAGCCAGGGCCCAATGTCCCGGAAGCTGTTCCTATCGTGGAATTCTCGCACCACCGTGGTGCGGAATTCGTAGTCCACCGCCCCGGAGAGCAGGAAAGCAACGCTCTCCTGAAAGGGCGCCAGGTCCAGGCCGGGCCGCCCCACCGTCTCCCCATACCGCTCCGGGCTGTTTTTGATGTCCATGGCCACATAGTCCACCAGGCCGGCCTCTGTCAAGCGGCGCAGCCGGTCCGGGTGGCTGCCGTTGGTGTCCAGTTTCACCAGAAAACCCAAATCCTTGATCTGGCCCAGCAGCCCCTCCAGCTCCGGCCGGAGCAGGGGCTCTCCTCCGGTGACGCACACCCCATCCAGCAGGCCCTGCCGTTTTTTCAAAAATGCGGTCAGTTCCCTGTCGTTTAAGGCGGCGGGAGCCTCCCCCTCCACCAGCTCTCCGTTGTGGCAGAAGGGACAGCGCAGATCGCACCCTCCTAAAAATACGGTACAGGCTACCTTTCCTGGATAATCCAGCAACGTCATCTTCTGTAAGCCATGTATCTCCATCCCAATCTCCTCCTTGTCCGTAGTCTCCCCCCATTGTAGGCACCCCCCTGCCGGACTGTCAACTGAACCCCCGAAAATTCCCCGTTGTCGCTTAGAGCGGAACATGATAAAATAAGATGATTCAAAGAAAGCGACTGTCGAAAAGGAGAGCCCTCCATGCTGTATGCCGTACTTGTAGTGGCCCTGGTGGCCCTGGACCAGTTGGTCAAGTATCTTGTGGTCCAAAACATTTCCCTTGGAGAATATGTTCCCTTCCTGCCCCATATCCTGGATCTGACCTATGTGCAGAACACCGGGGCGGCCTTCTCCCTTTTCTCTGAACACACCTGGCTGCTCACCCTGATCTCCCTGGTGATGTCGGTCCTGCTGCTGATAGCACTGGTGCGAGGCTTTTTCCGCCACCCCTTCGGCCGGATCTCCTTGGCCCTGCTGCTGGCGGGCGCGGTGGGCAACCTCATCGACCGGGCGTTTCAGGGCTATGTCGTGGATATGTTTCATGTACTCTTTATGGAGTTTGCTGTGTTCAATGTGGCAGACATCTGTGTGGTAGTGGGGGGCATCGCCGCCGCAGCCTACTATGTGTGGGGCTATGAGCGCTTTGAGAAGGGCCTGCACCCTGAGGAGCACCGCTCATGACCGCCCTAACCCTGACCATCCAGCAGTCTGGCGAGCGGCTGGATGCCTTTTTGGCCCGCAGCGTAGATGGGCTGACCCGCTCTGCCGCCCAGCGCCTTCTGGAGGAGGGAGCTGTGACCTGCGGTGGGAAACCTTTGAAAAAAAATGCCCGCCCCGCTGCCGGCGATGTGGTGGAGGTCCTTCTCCCCGACCCAGAGCCGGTGGACGTCCTTCCTCAGGATATCCCTCTGGACATAGTATATGAGGATGGGGATGTCATCGTGGTGAATAAGCCGGTTGGCATGGTGGTACACCCCGCTCCGGGGCATCCGGATGGAACGCTGGTAAATGCTCTGCTCTTTCACTGCGGCGATACCCTCTCCGGTATCAACGGCGTCCTGCGCCCCGGCATTGTCCACCGCATCGACCGGGACACCTCCGGCCTGATCATCGCCGCCAAAAATGACCGGGCGCATCTGGCCCTGGCCGCTCAGCTTCAGGACCACTCCCTGGCTCGTGTGTATGAGGCGGTAGCGGTGGGAAGTTTCCGGGAGGACAGCGGCACCGTAGACGCCCCTATTGGCCGTCACCCGGTGGATCGGAAACGGATGGCGGTGGAGCCACGAACCGGCCGTCCCGCCGTAACGCACTGGTCCGTACTGGCAAGATACCGCGGCTTTACCCATGTGGAGTGCCGCCTGGAAACAGGACGTACCCACCAGATCCGGGTTCATCTGGCCTCTGTGGGGCACCCGCTCCTTGGAGACACCGTTTATGGCAGCCGAAAGCCATGGCCCGGCCTGGCCGGTCAGTGCCTCCACGCCCGCCGTTTGAAATTCATCCACCCTTCCACTGGCTGCCCGGTGGAGCTGGAGTGTCCCCTGCCCGATTGGTTTCAGGCGGTCTTGCATAAATTGGAACGCCAGTCTTTTTGACGGCTGGATCTCAGTAAAAACCGTCATCTTTCAGCCCTTACCAGGCTATATCAATGGTCCGCTGTCTGTTTTACGCAGACAGCGGACCGTTTTTTCCCGCTTGGCACACACTGCATATCCGGCCATTTCCTGCGGATACTATATTTTGTTTCCAAAAAACTACCGTAGGAGGAACTATATAGATGAAAGCAACGGGTATTGTAAGACGGATCGATGACTTAGGCCGGGTTGTCATTCCAAAAGAGATCCGTCGGACTATGAGGATCCGAGAGGGGGACCCTCTGGAGATTTACACGGATCGAGATGGAAGCGTAATTTTCAAAAAATACTCTCTGCTGGGTGGTGTAACTGAGTTCGCCTCCCAGATGTGCGATACTCTGAACCGGACTACTGGACGGACTGTGGTGATCACCGATCGGGACAGCACGGTGGCCGTGGCGGGGGCGCCCCGGCGTGAGCTTGCAGATCAAGCGATCTCTCCGGAATTGGAACGGCTGATGGAGGGGCGGCAGATCTATCAGCACAAAGCCGGGGAGGCCCACATTCCTCTGTGCGCCGCTCCAGGCCGATTCTCTCTGGACACCGCAGCCCCCATTCTATCAGAGGGAGACGTACTGGGCTGCGTCATCTTCGCCGCTCCGGATGGTGCACCTGAGGGCGGCGAGGTAGAATATAAGCTGGCCCAGTCTGCCGCCGCCTTTCTTGGGCGCCACATGGAGAACTAACCCCCATTTCGCTATGATTCCGGGCGGATGTCCTGCCTGTATGGACGTCCGCCCCTTTTTCATGGTATGATAACAACATCGGCCAACGCTGGCTGCAAACCAGAAAGGAGCATAAACCATGGAGATCGAACGCAAGTGGTTGACCCAAGGGTGGCCAGATGGCCTGGAGGCAGAAGCAATGATTTGGATGGAGCAGGGATATATCTCTACCCATCCCACTGTACGCATCCGCCTGGAGGACAGTGGGAGCCAAAGCCGCTGCATCCTTTGCTTCAAGGGAAAGTCTGGATCAGACGGGCTGGCACGGGAGGAAATCGAACTTGAGATCACACCTGATGTGTTTCATCGTCTGAAACAACTCATCGGCCAACCACTGATTCAAAAGGAACAACGTCGCTATCTCTTGGAAAACGGTCTGGTACTGGAGGTCAACCAAGTGGATCCTGACGATCCGGAGACATTTTTCTATGCCGAGGTAGAGTTTCCAGACCTGGAAGCTGCCCGGAACTGGCAGCCCGGCTCCCTGCAAGCATATCTGAAACAAGAAGTCACCGGAACCCCCAGCGAAAGTATGGCTGCCTATTGGAATCGGACCCGAGGGGAGCGTGCGGAGAAAAATACGCCTTAAAATGCACAAATATCACAAAAATTAAAAAGTGTTGGAATTAATTCCTGGAATATGGTATAATAGAAAAACCCTGAGGAGCATCGTGCGTCATAAGATCAGCCTGAAATAATCTGTTTGGACAGAGGAGGCACCCGGATGAATGGATCCTGGTTAGCACAGCACACCCAAGGAGAGGAAGAACTGACATTTCTATTTTGCGGGCAGCAGAGCAGCAGCCCGGGAGAATCAGCCGGTCCAGCAGTACGGGAACACTATGTGCTGCACTTCTGTCTGGCAGGCCGGGGAGACTATCAGTTCCAGGACACACACTGCGCCATTGACCCGGGAGAAGGATTTTTGGTTCTTCCTGGCGAGGTAGTCTCGATCCGAGCCGACCAACAGGAACCCTGGCGGCAGATATGGGTGGGTTTCACTGGCACACGTGCGGCAGAATACCTGGCCCGCTGCGGATTGGGAGAGAAAAATCGGGTCTTTTGCTGCGACACCCCTGAACTGTTGGAGCGCTGTGTCCAAGAGATGGTCTGCTATGAAACTGTGGGCTGGGGCCACGAGTTTCTTCTGTTGGGCGAGTTATATCGCTTTTTAGGCTGGATTTCCCGCTCCTATAAGGGGCAGAATCGCCGGAAACGAGAAACTGGAACCGACTATGTGGAGCGGGCCACAGAGTACATCCGCAGCCACTTTCAAGAAGATTTGACTGTTGCAAAGCTGGCCCATTATGTTGGACTGAACCGCAGTTATCTCACCACAGTGTTTCAAAATACCCTCCACGTCTCTCCCCAACAGTTCCTGATGCGCTTCCGTATGGAACGAGCCTCTCAATTACTGCTGGAGGGCACACTGTCGATAGGAGAAATAGCCCGCTCCTGCGGCTACCCCGATCCTCTCACTTTTTCCAAGGCGTTCAAACGCACTCTCGGGATGACCCCCTCTCAGTATCAGAGCCGCCAAACACTTTCCAATCTTGTACAGCCGCCATCCAAAGATTCAGAGCCTGGGTGACCTGGTCATGGAAAGTCAATCAAGATATGATATCAGAGACCGCCTGTGGGCGGTCTCTCTTTTTCAACTAAATTTCACATTCAAACAGGTTTCCATTGTCATTTTCCGGAAAATACGATATAATAATATACAAGGAACTGTTGCTCCTGCTCATATACAGCTACAGCTGCGGCGGTTTGGCCGATTGCAGACAGGAGGTGTGCCAAATATGAGTCACTATGTCATTTCTATCAGCCGTGAATTTGGCAGCGGCGGTCGTCTCATCGGCAAGCGGCTGGCCGCTCGGCTTGGAATTCCATGCTATGACCGTGCTCTGATCCAAAAGACCGCGGAAAAGAGCGGCCTTTCCCCGGAGTTTATCGCCCGGGCAGAGGAGCGGGCCAGAAGCCGCTTCCACCTGTCCTTCTCCCCCATCGGGATCGGCGTCCCCTCCTATACCCAACAGGGTGTCCCCATCAGTCTCCAGGCCTTCTTTGCCCAGGCAGAGATCATCCGGGAGTTAGCGGACGAAGGCCCCTGTGTCATCGTAGGTCGGTGCAGCGACTACGTCCTTGGAGACCGTCCTGGGTGCTTGAAGGTGTTTATCCATGGAACTCTGGAAGACCGCGTGTCCCGCTGTGTGGAGGAATACCATATCTCCACACAGAATATGATAGACCGGATCCGGGAAATCGATCGAGGCCGGGCCAACTACTACAACTACTACACAGGGCATAACTGGGGAGAGATGCGCCGGTATGACTTGACTCTGGATTCCAGTGTCACCGGCATCGAAGGCGCAGTGGAACTGATTGCATCTCTGGTCCGTATCCGGGGAATGCAGGATGGAGCAACGGACTAATCTCCCTCTGCTCTGGTGGAAGGAGGCACGATGGAGGAAGTTTGCATCCTGATTTCCGGCACACAGGGACGGACGGCACGGTATGAAGCGGCGATCCGCCAGGCAGGCGGCCGACCAATGGTAAATCGCTGTCCCCAACTGGACATAACCTGCAGAGGGCTTCTGCTGTGCGGTGGGGGTGATCTGGCTCCTGCATGGTATGGTGCAGCGGATCAAGGCTCCGGGCCCCCGGACTTGGTTCGGGATCAGACAGAACTCTCTCTGGTCCGGACCTATCTGGCCGCAGGCCGACCTATCCTTGGGATCTGCCGAGGGCTCCAGGTAGTAAATGTCGCTCTGGGCGGCACTCTCATCCAAGATCTGGGCGATATCCTGCGTCCCTTCCATCAAGGAACGTGTGACCTGTGGCACCCCATCTGTACCGAACCGGGCAGCCTGCTCCACAAATTGTGGGGCAGCCGCGTCCTGATCAACAGTGCCCACCATCAGGCTGCAGATCGCCTGGGTGAGGGGCTTCGGCGCACTGCCTGGAGCGAAGGCGGAGTGATCGAGGCTGTGGAACATACCCAGCTGCCCGTAGTTGCCGTTCAGTTCCACCCAGAACGGCTGGATCGAGCGGCTGAGGACACAGCAGACGGCACCGCCCTTTTCCAGTGGTTGATTGCCCAGGCAGCAGGCTGAGCAAGTTCTGTCCCAATTACAAACACGATAAAAGGCTGATGCCTGGGAGAAATCAATGAGACAATCAAAGCGAACAGGATGGATATGGACACTGGCCGGGCTGCTGACCCTTAGTATTACACTTTGGAGCTTACCCTGCACCCAGGCTGCGGAGGCCGATACGCAGGAGGCCGTACTGACTGGCCCGGCAGAGGAGTCCTTCACGCCAGGGCATACAGCCGAGGAGCCCGCTGTACCCGAATCTGACATGCCGCCATCAACAGATCAGTATTTGTCCACTCTAAATCGGCTCCTTGCCCTTGGCCTGAGCCAGGAGGAGTCCGACAGCCTGTGGCTCCGACTGGATCCCGCGGGAATCGAGGCCTGTCTCCAGGGGGAGGGGGCAGCGCAGCGGCTCGCTCTCCTCCGCCTGAACTTTGCCCACCCAGAGCTTTTAACTCGCTATCAGGCAGAACTGAACTATTTCCCTGACTTTTCCCCCGAAGAAGCGGTAGTCCGGGTAAATATCGGCCTGGATACTCCACCTTATATTGTGGATGAGCCAGTGGCCGACCCAGCCTCTCTCACCGCCCTGGTAAACAAGTACCATCCCCTGCCGGCCGACTATGTACCTGAGTTGAAGCTCCTACCGCCCAGCTATACCGCCTCTCAAGGGGGGCGCCTGAGGCCAGAGGCCTGCGAGGCCTTTCAGCGGATGGTGGATGCAGCAGCGGAGGAGGGCCTGCGGCTGTACAGTGCCTCTCCCTACCGCTCTTACGATGCCCAGGAGCGGGTCTATCAGCGCTATGCTGCCCAACAGGGAGTAGAGGCTGCCGACACTTACTCCGCCCGGGCCGGCTTCTCTGAGCATCAGACCGGCCTAGCCCTGGACATCAATGTAGCCAGCCTATCCGCCCGCTTTGAGGAGACGCCGGAGTACGCCTGGCTGGTGGAACACAGCTGGGAATATGGCTTTATCCTCCGCTTTCCTCAAGGAAAGGAGGACCTCACCGGATACCTTTTTGAACCGTGGCATTATCGCTATGTGGGAGTGGAGACAGCCCGCCTGTGCCATGAATATGACTGGACTCTGGAAGAATTTTGGGCCCGGCAGCCCGCCTGTGGGACAGGCCCTGTGCTGACACTGGAGGGGAAACCCATCTCCTTTTCCCGAATCCCGCTGGAGTTAGAAGGGGATATCTATGTTCCTGCCAGAGAGCTGGCCAGAGCCATCGGCTGGGCCAGTGCGGAGCAGCCGGACGGCATCCTGCTTCTGTGGGGCAACCGGCAGCAGGCACATCTCACAGAAGGAGTCTCCCTGTTCTCTGGGGGACGCAGCATCCCTTTAAACTGCCCAGTCATCCGGGCCAACGGAGTGCTTATGGTGCCGGTTCAGGCATTCTGTCAGGCCCTGGATCTCCCTTGTGCCCAGGGGGAGGCTGGACTAGATCTCCAGGTAAGTTCGGATACCTGGAACTGGGTCCAGAAGGTAGATCGGTCCTGCCGAGAGCGTGGTATTACCCTGGAGCAGGCGGTAGTCGATCTGACTGTTGACCATTTGGAACGCTGGCTCAGTCCAGCGGAACGGTGGCTGTCTCCTCAGTTGGATCTGTTTTTCTGGACGGCAGGTCGAAAATAGTTCTCCACGGGCGCGGTGCCATAGGCTCCGCGCCCGCCCGTTCATATACTGGTCACAAAATATTCACATACTCCCATAGATTTTTCCAGCGCCTGGAGGTACACTGCACGTAGTTAACCTGTTAATTTTTCAGTATATCTGAGAATTCAAAACGTCCCAAGAAAGGATTGGATTTGATGCAAGAAGTAAAAAAGCCCTCCAAGCGGCCGCTGATCTGCTACTATTTAGCGGCCCTGCTGATCCTGATGATCCTAAACATGACCTTATTCCCCGCCGTACTGGAAAAGCCGGTACAGGATGTGACCTATGACCAGTTCATGTCCATGACCTATGACCATAATGTAGGTCAGGTGGAAATCGAGGGGGATGAGATCACCTTTACCGACAAGGCCGCCGAACATATCTATCGCACCACTGTAACAAACGATCCCGGCCGGACAGACCGCCTGTTCGAAAACGGCGCCCAATTTCAGGAGATCGACACCCAACCTGGTCTGCTTACCTCGATCCTGGTGGGGTGGGTACTCCCCCTGCTGCCCTTCCTGCTGATTGGCTATTTCCTCAACCGCCGGATGAAAAAAGCCATGGGCGGGGATGGCATGATGTTCGGCATGGGGGGCGGCTCCGGAGCCAAGGTGTACGTCCCCTCCTCCACCGGGATCCGCTTTGCTGATGTGGCCGGTGAGGACGAGGCCAAGGAACTGCTCAGTGAGATCGTGGATTTCCTCCACGACCCGGAGAAATACCGCCAAATCGGCGCCAAGCTTCCTAAGGGCGCTCTGCTGGTAGGCCCTCCGGGTACTGGTAAGACCCTGCTGGCCAAGGCCGTAGCCGGCGAGGCCAACGTCCCATTCTTCTCCATCGCCGGCTCGGAATTTGTGGAAATGTTCGTAGGCCGGGGTGCCGCTAAGGTCCGCGACCTATTCAAGCAGGCCAACGAAAAAGCTCCTTGTATCGTGTTCATTGATGAGATTGATACCATCGGAAAGAAGCGCGATGGACAAGTCGGCGGCAACGATGAGCGGGAGCAGACCCTGAATCAGCTGCTCACCGAGATGGACGGCTTTGACGGATCCAAGGGCGTGGTGGTACTGGCCGCCACAAACCGTCCTGACAGCCTGGATCCTGCCCTGCTGCGGCCCGGCCGTTTTGACCGGCGCATCCCAGTGGAACTGCCCGATCTTCAGGGACGAATCGAAATTTTGAAAGTCCATGCAAAGAAGATTCGCTTGGCAGAAGATGTGAATTTTGAGCCTATTGCTAAGACGGCAGCCGGAGCCTCTGGCGCAGAACTGGCCAACATTGTCAACGAGGCCGCCCTCCGGGCGGTGCGCAGCGGACGCCAGTTTGCCACTCAGGAAGATCTCCAGGAGAGTGTAGAAGTCGTCATCGCCGGCTATCAGAAGAAGAGCCGGGTGCTCTCCGACCAGGAAAAAAAGATTGTGGCCTACCACGAAACAGGCCATGCTCTAGTAGCTGCCCTGCAGTCCCATTCGGCTCCAGTACAGAAAATCACCATTATCCCCCGTACTTCCGGCGCCCTTGGCTATACCCTTCAGGTGGATGAGGGAGACCATTTCCTCATGTCCCGGGAGGAACTGCTGAACAAGATCGCCACCTACACCGGTGGACGGGCCGCAGAGGAACTTGTGTTCCACTCGGTGACTACCGGCGCCTCCAACGATATCGAGCAGGCCACCAAGCTGGCCCGGGCCATGATCTCCCGCTTCGGGATGTCTGAGGAGTTCGGCTTTGTCGCCTTTGAGACAGTAAACAACCAGTATCTGGGAGGCGACACCTCTCTCGCCTGTTCTCCAGAGACCCAGGCACGGATGGATCAAAAGGTTACGGAACTTGTCTCCCAGCAATACCGCCGGGCTGCGGAGTTACTGCGGGCCAACGAAGGAAAGCTGCACCAATTGGCTGGTTACCTTTACGAGCACGAAACCATCACCGGCGAGGAATTCATGGAGATCCTCTCTCAGGCGGCTCCCGAACTGGAGGCCCCAGCAGATCATATAGAGACATAAAAGTCACCCCCCCGGCCAAGCCGGGGGGGTGACTTTACTGCTTTATAGGGGCTTTTTGCTGCCAACTCACTGCGCGTTCCGATACATAAAGGTCATGATCTGGGCGCGAGTGCAATCGGCATCAGGGCTGAACCTGTCACTGCTGGTGCCTGCGGTGATGCCTTCGGATACAGCCCAGCGTACCGCTTCAGCGTAGTAGGTGCTGCCATCCACATCTGCAAAGTTCATAGCGTAGTTCACCACAGGAGAGCCGTTGGCCCGCCACAGGAAGGTAACCGTCTGAGCACGGGTCAGGACGGCATCAGGGCTGAACGTAGTGGCCGTTGTACCGCTGGTGATGCCCTTTTCTGCGGCCCACAAAACCGCATCATAGTAGTAGGCATCTGCGCTTACATCGGTAAAGGAATTGACCTTAGCAGCCTTCGGAGAACCGTTGGCCCGCCACAGGAAGGTGACCATTTGAGCACGTGTGCAGGAAGCGTTGGGACTAAAGGTGGTGGCTGTTGTGCCAGAGGTAATTCCCTGATCCACAGCCCACAGCACTGCGTTGTAGTAATAGTCGCTCTTAGTGACATCAGAGAATCGGCCTTCAAGTGCAGTTTCCACCTGTTTGAAGCTGGCATCTACAGTGACCTTGGAACCAGGCATAGTGAAGGAGAACTTGCCGTTCCCCAGGTCCTTGAGCTTCATGGCATTGCCGTTCTTGTCGGTAACAACCAGCTCATTCAGAACGTAACCCTTGTCAGCTTTTACGGTGACCGTTACAGTGTCGCCCTTGTCAGCGCGCTTAGGGGTAACGATCACAGAGCCATTTTTGACCGTATCTACGGATACGGGATAATCGCCGCTGGAACTGCTGGAACCTCCACTGCCGGAACTGTCCTTGTGCCACTGGGCGGTAAAGATAGTATTCTTGGTGATGGTAACTGTGGCGCCGGCCTCATAGGTGTCCGAACCGTCAGACCAGCCGAGGAATGTATAGCCATTTTTACTGGGCGTGTCAGGCAAGGTATACTTACCGCTGACAATTTCCTGTTTTACCACGACGTCGCCGTTCTTGACCGTGACGATGTACTTGTTGGCACGGGTCTGAACGATCTCACCAGTTACATAGGAGTTCTCGATGGTCACGGTTCCCTCGCCCACATAGATTGTTTGCTGACCAGCGTCCTGGCCGTTTCCATTGCCAGTCAGAGTCAAAGTGGAATTCTCCACGGTCAGCTGTCCGTTATCATTCTTCAGCTGGACCGCACCCTTGCCCTGATAGGCAGGATTTGTCTCCAGGTTGGGAGATGTTGCACTGTTGGTCACAGAGACATTTGCGTTGTTCAGCAAGGTGATCTCAGAGGCATAGATCCCGGTGTAGCCCGCTTGATCAACGGTAACAGTCGCATTGTCCACGGTGATCTTCTCAACACTCAGGCCGTGGGTGCCGCAATTCCCAATCGACACCTTCGAGTCCTTGATTTCCCAGATCCCGCCGTTGGAGAAGTGGCCCTTAATGCCATCGGCAGTAATCGTAGAACCACCAATTACAGTGACCTTGGCATTCTCGCCGCCTTGCATCACAAAGCCATTCGCCACATTGCTCAGGGTGATCACGGACTTGTTTGCAAGCTTCAAAGTTCCGTACACATCAATAGCATCACCCTTGTCCGCAGCTCGGTCTGCTCCAGTGATATCAAGTTTTACACCATCCAGAGTGACCGTGGTGTTTTCGGTGATTTGGAGCGCCTGAGAACGGTTGGTCGCAGTCTCTGGCATGGTGATGGAGATTACCTTGTGATTTCCATTGATTGTAATACTCTTGTGGATACCCAACAGAGAAATGTTGCTTCCGCTTACCGGATCGGAGCCATTCAATTTGTCCAGAGTATCAATGTCTGCCAACAAGGTGACCGTATCACCGGGGGTGGCGGCAGTGATAGCATCCTGAAGGGTCGCATAGGTTTTGCTGCCAACCATGGCTACCTGACCTTCCGTGGGGGAAGTGTTGATCATTTCGCCGTTCACGGTAGAGTTTACAATGGTGGCACCGATGGGGGCGCTGCCGGAGGCAATGGTGCTGTCCACAATTCCCATACTGCCACTGTCCTCAGCTTTGGTAACACTTTCGGTGACGGTAGTTTTATTCAGACTTACGCTGCCGGTACCGCTCTGGGCAACGGTACCCTCAACGGTTACCTCGTTCAGGTTTACACTGCCGAATCCGTCGGCCTTTACGTCGCCTTTTAAGACTGTGTTTTGTACGTTGACGGAGACAGCATTGCTGCCGTCAGCAGGATTCTTCTGCGGATTGCTCTCATATACTGCGGCACCGCCAGAAATAGTTCCGCCGTTGATATTTACCTGGATAGGCTTTTTAGTCGTATGTTGGACAATGGCGATACCGGTGTTGGTGCTGGTTGTGCCATTGCCATTGGGATCGGCTGTGGGTTCGCCGCTGCCGCCCGTGATAGTACCGCCGTTGACGGTTAGGCTGCCAGCACGCATCTCGATTCCTGTATTGCCTGTGATGGTACCGCCGTGAATGGTCAGGGTTCCAACCTGAGGATGGTAGATGGCCGCACTTTGGTCAGAAGTAAGTACAGCAGTTGGCTCCACGGTAAATACGGTATCGCCCAGACCTTCGCTGCCATTACCACCCAGGGCGGCATTGGGGCCGGCATGAATCTTGCCCGCAACTGTGATCGTTTTTCCGTGGTTGGTACCAAAAGCTCCCACACCGTATGTGTCCGGAGCTTCAATGGTGACGTCCTTGCCAATCACAAGCCCGGCCGCCTTTGTTTCGCTGTTATCGCCGACCCGGATCACAGAACTAGTGTCAACAAGTGTGCCATTTGGGGGTTTGATACTGGTAACAGTACCGTTTCCAGTCAGATTCAGGATTCCAGACTTAACATGAAATACACGGCAGTCATTGCCGGTGAGGGTGTGGTTGCCAAGGTCGAGGGTAACATTGTTCTTGATAACGATAGGGGTACTGATCTCCATATCGTCCTCCAGCACCATGATGTCACCGTCAGCCACACCGATATTGCCGGGAACGGGGTTGAAAAATGCGTTCAGGGCAGCAGAGGTAGAGGGACGGAACATCCTGCTTCCATCTGCATTATATTCATAGACATAAGAACGATAATCTGCAGGTCTGGATTCCTGAGGAGTATCTGCCCAGGCCCAATAACTGACGGCGGGTGTACCTGCTGGCAACACAACACTCGCATCAGCGACATCGACGACCACGATCTTATTGCTTCCAGTCATAAATTGGTTGTCTGTCAAATTGAGCGGATGGCCTGCTTTACCTGCAACTTGGATAAAATGTTCAAATTGATCAAAATTGAAGGTGTTATCCATCACTTTGGCATTTTGAGTTTTCTGGAAATAAAATGCTCCCGCATTATCAAACGTATTTCCGGAAATCAAAAAGTCATGATTGGCCGCGTCCGTAGTGGTAATACAAGTCGCTTCCTGACCGGAACCGCCTGCATCTACATTCACACTGTAAACATGATTGACAAAGGTGTTCTTCTGAATGGTGACTGTACCGTTGATGCTGGGCAGCATGGTGCGGAATGCGCCTTCAAAACGGTTGTTTGTGAATGTGAAGCTGCCGCTTTCGCCCTGGGTGTCCATAGAAAGGCCGAAAGACCACTCGGACGCATTTTCTGTCACAGTATTCTGTCCTTCATTCATGAAGAGGCAGTTATTGATCAAGATCGCAGCGTTATTGCCGTTTAAGACCTTCGAAACGGTTTTTGACGTCTCTACACAGGGATACTTGACCGTGACGTTCTCCATCGTGATATGGTTTTCTTTTGTACTGCCGATTGTAAAAAACACTTGGTTATTTTGAGCAGCAGTAAGAACAACATTCCGGAGGGTGCCATTCTGTAGATCGACAACACCAGTGATCGTGTTCTTCTGTCCATCGATGGTCACAGGCTGATCGATTACCAGGCTTTGAGACAGCGTGATGCTATTTTTCAAAACAATCTCCGCTTGCGCCTGAGTGACAGCCTGTCTCAGTCCCGCTTCATCCAGCACTTCTATTGTCTTGACTGCGGTATGAGCAGCATTGTTATCTGTAACAGATACTGTCTGGTCATCAAGAAGAGGCTCATTTTCAGGATTTGCTCCTGTTTGGATGCTTGAGCCCTCCGTGATGGTGGAGGTCGGTTGCTGCACTTCTGGGTCAACTGTGGATTCCGCAGCCGTTGCAACTGTTGGAAGAAGCGACAGCACCATTGTCAATGCCAGAGAAATGGAAAGTAGCCGTTTTTTCATAGTCTCCTTCTCCTTTGTAATATTCGTACCAACAGTTTGTAAAATAGCAGATACTGTGTTACAAGCTGCTGAAAATACTGAATTTATGATACATCATATACCCAAAAAATGCAATCTAAACGTCTGCGATTTTACAGAAGAATGGCCGAAAACCCCATTACTGGCTTCAAAATAGATCGTTTGAAGGGCATAGATGCAAAATCAGCAAAAGCCCTTTCGCGGGGAGTGCCCCCATCCCACGCTGATCTATTCGTCAGGGCATAGACTAAACTTCCGAAGTGCGGCAAGGCTTCTTCGTCAGTGCGAAGAAAAAAACAAGGATCTCTGTGGCGGGATATGCCAGCCATACACCAGTCATTCCCCAAAGGCTGGAAAGGAACCACGCCATGGGAATCAACACGAAAAAGCTGCGCAGAACAGAGATGATTTGTGCCGGAAGTGGATGGTTGATGGAAATATAATAAGTAGACAGGACAATGTTGAATCCGATGAATGGGCATGCCATAAAGTAAAGTTTTAATCCTGGAACCGCATAACCGGCCAGAATGAGATCCTGTTCCCGGTTAAAAACAGAAACCAGCTGGGGCGTATAGAAGAAAATGATCGCATAGATCGTCAGAGAAAGCAGAATGGATGTTATCAGGGCGGCGCGCAGAAGTATCTGTACCTGACCGTGCTTGCCGGCCCCGTGATACTGACTGATCAAGGGCTGCATCCCTTGTGATAAACCGGTATACAGCGCAATGACGACCAGAGAGATCACACTGATGACGCCAAAGGCTGCAACCCCTACGTTTCCGGAGATTCTCAAAATAATGGAGTTGAATAAAAACATCACAATACCGGATGCGGCCTCCGTTAAAAATGGAGGAGTACCATTGGACAGGATTGTCCCTGTATTTCGTTTTACTTGGGCAGGATCTGGCCTTGTCAGATGGAAGCCATTCTTTTTTTTCACAAAATACGGCAGCAATACAAGCATACTGATCACCGGAGAAAGTCCAGTCGCAAGAGCGGCTCCGAAGATCCCCATACGAAGAGGAAAAATGAACAAGTAATCCAAAATAATATTGGAGAAACTGCCTGTTATCATGGCGGCCATGGAAAGAGATGGAGCACCATCATTTCGGACAAAACTTTGAAGGACATGGTTGAGCATGAATGCAGGGGCAAACACCATCAGCACTTTCAGATACAGATTGGTGATCTCAAATACCTGACTGTCGGCTCCGAGAATCTTGACCAGGTGATGAGAGGCGAAAACCCCAGAACAAAAGAATAGCGATGCAAATACAAGAACCAGGATCAAGGCGTTTGTAAATACTTGGTCTGCAGCTTTGGGTTCGTCGCAGCTTTTCAGAATGGAGAAACGTGAACTGCTGCCAATGCCAATCATCAGTCCAGCCCCGCTTATAATACAGAATACAGGAAACGCAAGATTCAACGCAGTAAGTCCATTGGTCCCAATGTCGGCAGACACAAAAAAGGTGTCTGCCAATGTATAGCAGGAATAGGCGATTTGTCCCAAGATATTGAATGAAACATACTTTAGAAAATCTCTGAAAACCTGTTTGTTGTTCATATAGCCTCCTGTGTCTATTTGAAATCGAGATAAAAAGCGCTCCCAGATGCAAGTAGCCTTTGCATCCGGGAGCGTTTCAAACCGTGATGATATCATAACATAGATGTCAGCAAAGAGCAAGATGTGATCTCACGCTTGGCATGGAACCCCTTGTTCGGGTGTTTTTTGACCGCCTGGATATGACGGCTGGTACAGCCCTCCCCTCCACGGCTGCGGCAAACTTCTCGATGACGCTTCGTTTCCGTCTTTCAGATTCCGCTCCCCCACCGGTTTGTATGTTGTCGTTGACAAAGATAACATAAAAAATCGGACGAACCGTTTCACAGCGGCTCGCCCGATTTTTATCAGCCAAAATTCAGAATATCGTGAGTTCCAAGCGCCCCAGTTTTCTGGCACCATTGGCCACTGCTCCGGCGCAGCAGGCAGAATCCTCAGCGGTCGCTCACCCACCAGGATTCCCCCTGAAAAATCAGGTCATCCAGGTCTCGGGGCGTGCGCTGCCCCTCCTCCGGTGTGATCGTCCGTACTGCATTGTCATCCATGGGTCATTCCTCCGTGTTTATATTTCATCTGAACCCGACCTGTTTGGTCGGTATACAGACTACTATATGCGGGACAACCCAGGATATGTGCCGAATTTTGTACACCGAAAGGAAAAATTTTTGATTCTCTCTGCGGATAACGTCAAGTCTTGTCCAAACACCGTTCAAGCGGGCAGTTCCACCCGCACACCGCACACCAGAATATGATCCACCTGGCTTGGGTCGATGACACGGGGATCGCTGGCCTTGGCATATCGGACCCGCTTCTCCACATAGGGCACGCCCTCATAGAGATCATTGCTGACCCCATCCTGGCATCCACTGCCTCCGTTGAGCTGTGTCAGCTCCAGGCTCGTGCCATCCTTCATCACCAGAACTGTCTCCAGCGCATCCCAGCAGTCAAACCAAGTGTGGGGATCGGAGGCCGCTCCAGCTGAAGTCCCTGCCGCCCGTCCATGGTGGTCGTAGCAGGAGCCCCCCTCGATGCGGACAGTGGCGGTCAGCGGGGTGATCTCAAGCCCAGTCAGCGTGGCGGTTCCGTCCCGATATGGGATCTCTACATCGGGGGCCAGCCGGACCGCCTGGTCCGGATAGTTCAGGGCCACGTCCTCAAAATGCCATGTGTGGTCCTTGATGGCCCTAGTCACATCCCCCTTGTGGAGCACAGCCCGGTCGGTCCCCGGATCGCTCCACCAGCAGTCCACAATGGGCTCCAGTGTGAGATCCACGGTCTGCCCCCGCAGCGTCCCTTGCAGCGCAGTCAGCTTCAGGCAGAAAGAGATGCGCTCATCCCCAGGGTCATCGTCCGGAATGGATGTGATGCTGCTGCCGGAATAGTCCTCCGCTGTCCTCATGGTGTAGCCGGAGCAAAACTGTCCGTCCTCCGGGGGCAGAGCACCGTCCCCTCTGGGGCGGTCACCTCTATCCACACATAGCTGTTGACATCGTCCCCCACACAGTCGGTAAGTGCCATCGTCCAGCCGTTCCAACTCTCGCTGAGCCCCAGCTGGTAGATGCTATCCTCCAGAACACCCTGATCCTCGGGGGTGCGGGCCTCAAAATAGTCCAGCAGACCGCCCCCCACAGTGGCCGCCAGGGCCCCCATGGTCAGCGCGGCCGCCGCCCCGATCCCGATCAGAAACCGGTGCCCGGTGTGACGGATGATCCGTTTTGTTGGCTCATTCATACGCTCCTCCTGTTCTGCCGCCTGCCGCAGGCGGTCTGTCAGCTGTTCCTTTTCTTCCGGTGTGAAGGTAAAGTGGTCAAAGGAATGGTTCAAGTCAGCCATCGTACACCTCCAATTCTGACCGCAGCCGCTTTCTGGCCCGGCTCAGCCGCTGGCGGGCGGCGGCGTAGGAGCAGCCGCACATTCCAGCGGCCTCCTCCAGGCCGTAGCCCTCACAATAAAATAGATAGGCCAGGATCCGCTCCCGGTCCGGGAGCCGCTCCACCGCCTGCCAGACCTCATGAACCTCCCCGGGCGAGGGGGCTGCCACCCGCTCCGCCTCCTCCAGAGGCGCGGTGCGGCGGAAGCGGCTGCTTTTCAGCAGATCCTTGCTGGCGTTGATGGCACAGCGCAGAATAAAGGCCCGCTCGTGCTCCGGACCTTGAAAAGACTGCTTCTCTTCCAGCAGGGTGAGGAAAATATCCTGGCAAATATCCTGGGCGTCGGCGCGCCCCAGGGAATATGCGGCGCACACCCTCAGGATCGGGTCGGCATACTCCCGGATGAAGCGCTCCGCCTGATCTGGCCGGCTCCACTCTGTCATGGCACCGCCTCCTTTCATCTGGTATACGACCGAGCAGCCCAATTTGTGACCGATGAGAAAAAAATGCGGCGGGAAGGGCAATCCTTCCCGCCGCGTCCATATTTAGATGTGCAATATGAGGACTTAGAACTCCGCATTGCCCACCGTACGGGGGTGGGGCAGGGTATCGCGGATATTGGCAATTCCGGTGAGATACATCACCATGCGCTCAAAGCCCAGGCCATACCCAGCGTGGCGGCAGGAGCCATACCGCCGCAGGTCGCAGTACCACCAGTAGTCCTCCGGGTTCATGCCCAGCTCCTTGATCCGGGTCTCCAGAATATCGATGCGCTCCTCACGCTGGGAGCCGCCGATGATCTCGCCAATGCCGGGGACCAGGCAGTCGGCGGCGGCCACGGTCTTGCCGTCGTCGTTAAGGCGCATATAGAAGGCCTTAATTTCCTTGGGATAGTCGGTGACAAACACCGGGCGCTTGTACACCTGCTCGGTGAGGTAGCGCTCATGCTCCGTCTGGAGGTCACAGCCCCAGTACGCCTTAAAGTCAAATTTGTCGTTGTTCTTCTCCAGGATCTCCACCGCGTCGGTGTAGCTCACCCGGGCAAAGTCGGAGGAGGCCACATGCTCCAGCCGCTCCTTCAGGCCCTTGTCCACAAAGGAGTTGAAGAAGTTGATCTCGTCAGGGCACTTCTCCAGCACCGTACGGATCACATACTTGATCATAGCCTCAGCGTTGTCCATATAATCGCCCAGATCTGCAAAGGCCATCTCAGGCTCGATCATCCAGAACTCGGCGGCATGGCGCTGGGTATTGGAATTTTCCGCCCGGAAGGTTGGGCCGAAGGTGTACACGTTGCCGAAGGCCATAGCGAAGTTCTCCGCATTCAACTGGCCGGAGACGGTCAGGCTGGCACGCTTGCCGAAGAAGTCCTTAGAGTAGTCCACAGAGCCATCTTCGTTCTTGGGAACGTTCTCCAGATCCAGAGTGGTCACCTGGAACATCTCTCCGGCACCCTCGCAGTCACTGGCAGTGATGATGGGAGTGTGGACATAAACAAAGCCCCTGTCCTGGAAGAAGCAGTGAATGGCGTGAGCAGCCACACTCCGCACCCGGAAGGCAGCAGAAAACAGGTTGGTCCGGGGACGCAGATGCTGGATGGTACGCAGGAACTCCACCCCGTGGCGTTTCTTCTGAAGAGGATAGTCCGGAGCGGAGGGACCCTCTACTGCAATAGAGGCAGCCTTTACCTCCAAGGGCTGCTTGGCTCCGGGGGTCAGAACCACCTGGCCCACGACCACAAGGGCCGCGCCCACGTTTTGCCCTGCGATCTCCTTATAATTCTCCAGCACATTGGCATCCATGACAACCTGCAGGTTCTTAAAGCAGGAGCCATCGTTCAGCTCAATGAAGCCGAAGGTCTTCATATCCCGGATGGTGCGGGCCCAGCCGCAGACGGTAACCGTCTGGCCGCCCAGCGCCTCCTGATCCGCGAAGATCGCGGCAATGGTGGTGCGGTCCATAGTAGTTCTCTCCATTCCTCAAAGTATTTTCAGTTTATTTAATTGCGATTTGTACTTCATTTCTGGCAGCCTTCAGCAACTTCTCCCTATGGGAGAACAACAACAAGGCCAGCGCAGAGTTTGAAAAAGCCTGTCCAAGTTCTGGACAGGCTTTTATTATAATGCGTTTCCCCACATTTTACAAGTGTCTGCCCATATTTCTCCCCGTTTTCTCCTGGATTTTCCCCTACTCTCTCTTTTCCAGCCGGATCACCAGGGCAGTACGATCATCGGTAGCCCCTTGCGGGCTATGAGTAATCAACTCACGCGCCAATTCCTTTGGGCTTCCCTGGTCGAATTTGGCCAGCCGCTCCCGGAGCCAGCCATCGTCCTCCGTCCCTGTTACTCCATCGCTCACTAAGAGCACACAGTCTCCGGGGGTCAGGTGGATGGGAAAGCGGTCGGGGGCACTTCTTTCCTCTGCCTCCAGCCCCGCTGGAAGAGAGGTCCCGGAGATCCGCCTCACCGTCCCACCCTTCCGCACATAGGTGGGGGCTGCACCCAGCTTAAACACTATCCCATCTCCGGTAAACAGATCCACCTGGAGCAGATCCACCGTGGTGAATCCCCCGGCCTCCTCTCCCCGGAGCGCCAGAGCAGAGTTAAGCGTAACCAGAGCGTGCTCCGTCTCTACACCGGCCTGAAGAAACTGTTCCAGCAGCCGCAGGGCCAGACTGCTTTCCCGGTTGGCCTGGGGACCACTGCCCATCCCGTCGCACAGCAGAACATACAGCGTACCATCCTTCCGCTTGAAGTAGGTACCCGCATCCCCACTGACCGTTTCACCATCTTTCTTTTGCGCTGCGATCCCAGCCACCGCCATCAGCGGCTCCTGCTGAATAAGCGTCAGGTGCTCCTCATCCTGCTCCTCCAGTCGCATGGGAACTGCCATCAGACTGACCAAATCCGCCAGTTCCTCCGGGGATGCCAAGAGAGGGCAATCCGGGCCCTCCAGTTCGATCCGAAGCCGCCCTCGCCCATCCCGAAACACACCGCCCCGCACACGATCTCCCATCCCAGCCAGCCGCTGCCGCAGACGCCGGTCAGATGCGGGATCTGGGATCAACTCCTCACCCAGTTCAGCAGCTGCTGCACTCAATACAGCAGAAAGCTGACCATACTGACGGCATACTGCTGCCCGGCTGTCCTGAATACGGCTGTTGTACTGGCGTCGATAGAGCAGGGCGGTGAGTTCTTCATTCACCGCAGCCAGGAACGCCCGGAAATGGAGGCATCGACTGGAAAAATAACCCGGGAAATCCTCCGCTTCCCCACGGCCCCGGTCCAGCATAGCTTGAGTGGCATCGTTCAGCGCATTGAATGTAGTCACATAGTCTCGCTCCCAGCAGCTGGAGCGCAGCGTGCAGCCCCTGCACACTCGGCAGGCCGCCCGATCAAACACCGTAGCCATATCATTGTCGTTCCTGGGCGGGCAAAACGAGGCGCGCATAGTGTCGTACAGCGTGCGGAAGGCTTGGGCAGTATCCTCCAGCCGCTGTTTGACCCGGGCCTGGGCTCTCTGATCGATAGAGACACTTCCATCCGGAGCCAACCAGGTCCCCAGCCGCCGCAGAGGCCGCTCCGGCAGCAGGAGGAAAGCTGCGGAACCCAAAAGCGCCTCATACAGAACGGACAGGGGCAACCCACGGTCCCAAGTCCACAGCACCGCACCTCCATTGGCCAGCAAATAGGCACCAGCAGCCCGCAGTCTCCTTTTCCCCCGGAAGGCCCCGGCAGCCAATCCGGACAGTCCAAACGCCATAGCGTACAACGGGACCCCGTTGGCAGCCAAATCCATGGACAGTCCAGCGGCTATACCAAGCACCGCTCCAGCAGCAATTCCTCCCTGCCAAGCTGCCGATAAAACTGCCGCCACCGCAAGCGCACGCCCTAGGGAAACGTCTTTCACCAGATACAGTGCAGACAGGGACATCAACCCTGTACACAGCAGCACGGTTAGACTGGCACGTCTTTCCGGAGAGAGCAGTTCCACCCCCCGTCCCGCCCGCATGGGAACCAACAGCTGCCGATAGCACCAGCCAGCTGCCACAGTCATGGCCATCTCAGTCAAAAAATAGATCACATCTACTGTCCGCCACCCCCCCTCAGACAGGTAGATGAATCCGGTACAGCCATTGATCAGTCCAGCGATCAGCGGCATCGCCCAGGGCCTTCGGAGAAGTTTCATATCATAGAAGGCAAAGTTGACCGCAAAGGTCAAAATAGATGCTGCGGCGTACCGCAGCCCATCCGCAAAGCCCAGCAGCACCATATATCCAAAGCAAGCTCCCACCAAGGCAGCTGCGCCACACACTCCGGAGCCTGCCGCACCTACCATCGCCACTCCAAAGGGGGCATAGTCTCCGAACACCAATGCACCGGCCAGCACTGCTGCCAGCAAAAAATGGATCGCCGTATCCGCAAAGCGCAGCAGAGCAGTCGCATCCACGCTCACCTTTTCCCCCGCCCCCCGCTGTCTCCGCAGTCTGTTCCATCTGATCCGCACTGTCTCCTTGGCCTGCATACGCCGCTCCTCCTTTGTTCCGGCAGGCCTTCCAAGGCCCGCACAGCTGTGTAGGAGTCATTATATTACCATTATGTGGAAAAACATTGTCAGAAGCAGGGTTTGATGGAAAAAGACACTCTTCGGCGAAATTCCTTCATAAGCTAGCCTAAACCGGAAGTGCAGTGAGACAGACCTGATTTGGAAAAGAGGAACAAAGGAGCCAGCGGACAGCGCCCTTCTGTTCCCAGAAATCAAAAATGTCGGAGCAAAGCGAACTTTGTTTCGACGTGCAACTATCAGTTAACGCCGATATTTTCATGTGCACAATAAAAGCGCCGCGAAGCGGTAATACCAAATCGAAGCCCAGCGATAGTAGGTTCGGTTTGGAAGCGAGGAGCAGCAGAACGAGCGCACGATGAGCTTTGCCATGAAATGAAAAAGCTCGTCGCAAGCGATATGTCGCTTACGACGAGCTGGCACGCCAGAAGGGAATCGAACCCCCAGCCTCACCCTTAGGAGGGGTGCGCTCTATCCTATTGAGCTACTGGCGCAGAGATGCAGAGCGGCCCCGCCGCTCTGTTCTTTCATTTTATCCTCTTCCCCTCGCTCTGTCAACGAAAACCTGTCCGTTCCTCATCCATCTGCCCAGGCGACATCCTGGTGGGCGATGGCGACAGCATCCTGGTCATCAAGTCGGAGGATGCCGAGGAGCTGGCCAAAGCCGCCGCCGCCGTCAAGGTGAAGGAGGAGGGACAGTTAGCCGGGATCCATGCCGGCAAGGGATTCCCCCGTCCCTTCGTAGACCAAATCCTAGAGCAGATCGGCGTGGAATATGTCGATTGATCTTCCCATATCCGCTTTTTAACAGAAGGGGGACCGGCTATGCCGGTCCCCCTTCTGTTCCTTGTCAGCTATACAGCACTTCCCCGGAAATCCCATCACCTCTGCATCCGCAGAAAGCATGAAGCTGTTCTTGATTTGACGCTGGCACAAACCCGTGATAAACTACCCCATATCCCCACCTCACCATCCCTAATCCCTCAAGACAAGGAGTTGCTGAAATGAAACCAATGGTCAGCGTCATTGTGCCGGTTTACAATGCGGAACAGACCATCCGCCGCTGTGTAACCAGCATCCTGGAGCAGCAATTTATCGACCTGGAGCTGCTTCTGGTAGACGATGGCAGCACCGACGGCTCCGCTGCGATCTGTGATGAATTTGCAGCCAAGGATACCAGAGTCACTGTGATCCACCAGAAAAATGCCGGTGTTTCCACCGCCCGCAACCACGCTTTAGATCAAGCCCAGGGCGTCTATCTCCAGTTTTTGGACAGCGATGACTGGATCACCCCAGATGCCACCCGCTCCCTGGTCCGTGCTGCGGAAGCCAATCACTGTGATCTGGTAATTGCAGATTTCTACCGGGTAGTCGGAGACCGCCTCTCCCGAAAGGGAGACATTGACGAGGACGGCCTTCTCACTCGGGAGGAATATGCCGCCTATATGATGGAGAATCCCGCAGACTTTTATTACGGCGTCCTGTGGAACAAGCTCTACCGCCGTGATCTGGTGGAGCAGTACCATTTGCGGATGGATCCAGAAATCAGTTGGTGCGAAGACTTTTTATTCAATCTGGAATATATCCGCCGGGCAGAGCGCTTCTACGCCTTATCCGTCCCGATTTACTACTATGTCAAAACCAAAGGCTCGCTGGCATCCCAGAGCCTGAGCATCTCCAGAACAGTCAAGATGAAGCTGATGATCTTTGAGTCCTATCATCAATTTTACAAGGACGTTTTGGACGAAGAAGGCTATGAGCGATGCCGGGCTAAAGTATACCGCTTTCTTTTGGACGCCGCTGGCGATGGTGCGGTACCGCCACTGCTCCCAACCAGCCAGCGGTTAGGCGACGAGAGGGTGCGCGCCCTCCAGGCCGGTGTAATGGGAAGCGGCCCTCTCTGCGATGCCTACCGGGAACGGAGGCTTCTGGAGTCTCATCTGGAGACTGCTGCATTAAAAAACGGGCTTTCCCTTCCAGAGGCTCTGGTCCTGCTGTCCCTGCGGCAGCTTCAAGGTCCCTTCACCCGCCGCGGTCTGGCGGATTTTTCCGGACTTTCCCGTGCCTCCCTCGCTCTGGCCCTTCAGCGGCTCACCTCCAAAGGCCTGCTGGAGAGCGAACCCCCCGGTTATCTGGATATACGCCAACCCGCCCTGACGCCTGAAGCGGCTCCCGTACTAGCCGACCTAGAGGCTGCACAGGATGACGCCCTGGCAGACCGGCTGTCTGGCTTCACCTCCGAGGAGCGTGCGGAGTATCTGGAGTTCTCTCGTCGCATCACCGAAAACCTCCAACGGTGCTTTCGATAAATCGGTCCAGCATAAATGTGCTGCTACCTCTGTTCCCGTATGATACTACGGCCAATGCGGAAACCGCCAGAATTCCCGGAATCCTATCACTTGCGTCGCCTGAGTCCTGTGCAGCTTCTGTACCCGTTCCCTTTTATTTGAGCACAAGACATCCAAATTTTATCGCAATTTCAGGAATTACCCTTATGAGTATCGAAAAAATGATCCATCGCAGAATCCTTCCCATCTGCGATGGATCATCTTTACTTCCATGAAATCAATCCCGCACTATGTGGATATAAGGTGTATCCTGAATGGTTCAAAAAATCAAAACTCCGTATCCTTTGCAATGCAAAAGACACGGAGTTTCTAATCTGGTGGACGATACAGGACTTGAACCTGTGACCTCCCGCACGTCAAGCGGATGCTCTACCAGCTGAGCTAATCGTCCAGACGACGTTAGTTATAATACCACAAGGCATTGGAATAGTCAATTCTTTTTTTCAAAAATTTTATTCTTTTTTCAAGAATCCTATCTACTTGAAAAAAAGCAGCTTCCCGCGTGAAAAACGACAAGATCTATGCTATACTAAAGGGGCAATACTCAATTCTCAAAGGAGGATTTTCCTATGCTGACACTCAATCTGACCAATGCAGACAGCTTCCTTCCCCAGGATTATCTGACCAGCCGTAAACCTCGTCTGGAACAGGCGGCGGAGATGCTGGCCACCCACAGCGGACCAGGCGGCGATTTCACCGGCTGGGTAACGCTGCCCCGGGATTATGACAAGGAGGAGTTTGCCCGGATTCAGGCAGCCGCCCGGAAAATCCAGAAGCAGTCCCAGGTGCTGGTCGTTATCGGCATCGGCGGCTCCTATCTGGGCGCCCGTGCGGTCATTGAGCTGCTGCGCTCCCCCCATTATAATCTGAAAAAAAAGGACACCCCCGATGTCCTCTTCACCGGAAATGGACTGTCCACTGACGCTTTGCTGGAGACGATCTCTCTGATTGGGGACCGGGACTTTTCTGTTAATGTGATCTCCAAATCCGGCACCACCACCGAGTCCGCCATCGCCTTCCGCATTTTTAAGGGGATGCTGGAGGAGAAATACGGCAAGGAGGGCGCCCGGGAACGCATCTATGCTACCACTGATAAATCCCGTGGCGCACTGAAGGGTCTGGCAGACGCCGAGGGCTATGAGGAATTCGTTGTGCCCGATGCCATTGGCGGCCGGTACTCCGTCCTCACTGCTGTCGGCCTGCTTCCCATCGCTGTGGCCGGAATCGATATCCAGGCCCTGATGGATGGTGCAGCCCAGGCTATGACGGAACTGTCCGTTCCCGGACTGGACAACCCCGCCTGGCGGTACGCAGCCGCCCGCCACGCCCTGCACGAGAGCGGTAAGAAGGTGGAGATGCTGGCCGGCTATGAGCCCAGCTTCCGCTTCTTCGCCGAGTGGTGGAAACAGCTCTACGGCGAGAGCGAGGGCAAGGAGGGCAAGGGCCTGTTCCCCGCTAGTCTGGAGTACACTGCGGATCTGCACTCCATGGGCCAGTATATCCAGGAGGGCCAGCGCCTCATGTGCGAGACCGTGGTCAACTTCGCGCCTAAGGGCGAGTTCCTGATCCCCAATGACCCAGAAAATATCGACGGCTTGAACTTCCTGGCTGGAAAGCCCCTCTCCTTCGTGGCAGACAAGGCCATGCGGGGTGTGATGCTGGCCCATGTGGACGGCGGCGTACCCAACGTGCTCATCCAGATGCCAGCCATCAGCGAGACCAGCGTGGGCTTCCTGATCTACTTCTTCGAGTACGTCTGCGGCTTGTCCGGCCATCTGTTGGAGATCAACCCCTTCAACCAGCCCGGTGTGGAGGCCTATAAGAGCAACATGTTCGCTCTGCTGGGCAAGCCCGGCTATGAGGCACGCCAGGCTGAACTGGAAGCCCGTCTGTAAACAAAAACCTTTCCGGCAGCGAAAAAAATTCACAATGTTTCAGTTGAAAATCCTGCCGTGATATGGTAAAGTTAATACAACACAAGGGACCAGCGTCCCTGGTAACATCCATGAAGGAGTGATTTAACATGATTCGAGTCATCATGGGTAAAAAGGGCACCGGCAAGACCAAGCAGATGATCGACATGATTAACCAGGCAGTACAGAGCGAGCACGGCAACGTGGTCTGCATCGAAAAGGGCGACAAGCTCCGCTTCGACATCAACTATCAGATCCGCCTGGTAGATTCCAGCCAGTACGATGTGGCTGACTACGCCGCCATGAGAGGCTTCATCAGCGGTCTGTACGCCGGCAACTTTGATATTACACACGTTTTTATTGACAGCCTGACTAAGATCATCCCCTCTGACGGCTACAATGAGACAGAGGATTTCCTCAAGTGGCTGAATGACTTTGGCGAGGATCACGGCATCAAGTTCACCATCACCATCAGTGATGAGCCTGATCTGGCTCCCGAGGGCATCAAGCAGTACTTCTAAGTTCCCCATCCGGGATCATCCCAACATGCATCGGCGCGCCGCCTTCTTTATGGAAGGCGGCGCGCTTTTTTGTCCGCTCAGTGTTCGAACCATTCGGTCATACAGATGTACCTGATCCTTGGTAGACATAATTTTTAGAAACCGCCGATTTCCCCCTTGACAAGAGCACAGTTTCGCGGTATTATAAGCTCATGAATAGAACATTTGTTTCATTTTTAAATCTAACCAAACCCTCCATTGTCTTTCTTTCCTCTCAACTCACTCAGAAACATCCGCCGCCGGCATAGCAAAATAAAAAGAAAACGGCATCCCGATTTGGATCACCGTTTTTCTAGTGGACAAGCAAAGTCAATATCGCTATGTTCAAACGTATACCCACAGAGTCTCCCATCCGTGGCCAACTCAGCAGGCAAGCCTTAGCCGGAAGGTAAACCGGGGGCATATCTGTACTCTAATTTATAAAATAAGTCGAAGTAAGCAATATAAAAAGCTTACTCCGACTTGGTGGAGGAGGGTGGATTCGAACCACCGAAGCGAAACGCAACAGATTTACAGTCTGCCCCCTTTGGCCACTCGGGAACTCCTCCTTATTAAACTGTGGAGCTGGTGGACGGATTCGAACCCCCGACCTGCTGATTACAAATCAGCTGCTCTACCGGCTGAGCTACACCAGCGCATCAAGAGTGCTGTCCAACAGCAGGACTTATTCTAACAGAGAAACTACATCTTGTCAATAGAAATCTTAATTTTTTCTGATTTATTTTAGATAGGCCTGCGGGCCCTCTTTTTCTGCGCTCTGCCCCCTTTATGGGCCAGGCGCAGAAAAAGCCAGCGGCAGCAAGCCGATCGCCTCAGCTTCGGCCGAGAGAGAAGAAAGGAGCGAATGACTCATGGGATATGAATGTACTTCCGGACTGCTCCCGCCCCTTCGGGATGTCCAGCTGGCTGCCCCGGCCGCACTGTGCAGCCAATGCGGCGGGGAGCTGTACCGACAAGAACCTCTGATCCAGCGAAATGGCCACCTCCTATGCGCTCGCTGCGCAGCAGAGCGCCGGGGCGGACGCAGACGGCGGGCGATAGAACAAGAGGAGGAATGCGGACGATGACCTTGCAAGAACTTTCTGTAGAGTACCGCACACACGCCCAAGCGCTGGATTCCCGCATCTGCCAGCTCCAGGCAGTACTGGAGCAGACTGCGGCCGAAGAAGAACGTTGTCTGCTGTCAGAACGGATCCGGATGCTGTCCATTATGCTACGGGAAGCCCGGGAACTGGCAGTACTCACCCAGCATTATTATGAGAGGGGATACCACCGAAATGCCAAATACACGATATAGACGCGGGAGACCGTATGCCGCAGATATGGCCGTCTACTCCCGTCAGATGTCAGCAGACAACAGCCGGGAAATCAATCGGCTTCGGCGCAATCTGATTCAGGCTCTGCAAGAGGATGTAACTGAAAAACAGCGCAAAGCGCTTCTGCTGTACTATGCCGAGGGCTATAATATGCGTGAGATCGGGGAGCAAATGGGCGTGGACAAGTCCACTGTCTCCCGCACCATCAAACGAGGGGAACGCAGGCTCCAGCGGTGTCTGCGCTATGGCGCAGGCCGTCTGCTGGATGAACTCCGGGAGAAGTCATAATAAATTGTGAGAGATGGCAACCGCTCCTCAATCTCTTCATCTCATAGCTTCTTTGGATCTCCGCTGAAGTTTTATGCCGTTCATTTACAGAATGGTAAGCACCACCTTACTTTTCCGTTTTCTGGCATTCCATCATCCGTCAAATTATGGTATAAAGTGCACTTGATTTGGAATCGGAACATTTGGCACACCAACATCGACTTAAGTCAGATGAACTGCTCAGATTCAAACCCCATCTTCTCCACCACCAGATAACAGCTAAGAGCGTCCCCAGACAAAAGTCCGGGGACGCTCTTTTGGCTCATAATCTTGGAATCATCCAGATTAGATGGTACCGAGCACGCCAGTCACAGTGAAGGTTCCGTGACCAGAAGTGATGGTCAGGGTCACAGTGTACTCTCCAGTGGTGCTGGGAACAGCGGTGTACTCGGAGAAGGTGATAGTGGCACTGGCCTTATCAGCCACGCTGCTTTCAGTCACCTGAGCACCCTTGATCGCACAGACCTGAATGCCCTTGCTGTTCTTCACAACTACGTCAGCCTTTGCAGCGCCCTGGAACTCAGCGCCGGAGTTGTTCGTGAAGTTGATCTTCATACCCTTATCAGAGAAGGACAGGGAGTTCAGAGCCAGGCCCTTCTCCTGCTCCTGAGGCTTCTGAGGATTCTTGTCATCCTCCTCCAGAACGCAGATGCCGGTGATCACGTCGCCGTCCAGAACAGCGATGTAACCGTCATTGTCGTCGTTCTTGATGGAGGAGATGCGGGAGATGTTGAAGTCGCCCTTGTAGTCGTAGCGGACCACGGCCACATCGTCAGTCCAGGCATAGCGGATATTCTTGTCGCTGATCTGGTCAATGGACTTCAGCATAACAGTGGACTTCTCAGCCTTCTCAGTGCCAACGCCGGTGACATAGCCGTCTCCGTCATTGTAGCTGTCATACGCCTTGATGCTGGTGACCAGGCCGTCAGAGTTCTCGGTGATGCTCTTCAAAGCCACGATGTCGGAGGAACCGTCCTTCACCAGCTTGTCAGCGGCGGTGGAGCTTTCCTTCACCTTCAGGGTGACGACCTCGCCGTCCACCACGGCATCGATCTCATACCAGTTACCGATCTCGGTGTCCTTCACCCGCTTGGCGTTGGGGTTAGCCTTAGCGAAGATGACCTCGCCGGTGCCAGCGGTGTCGGCGTCCTCAATGTAGACCACCTTGGCCACGTTGCTGTCCTTCTCGGTAGCGACAACAACCTGGGTCTCGGCACGGCCGTCAATGTCGGGGACATTCTTCACGCCGGTGTAGACGGTGAAGTCGTAATCGTCATAGCTGTCGTCGTCGGTATCAGCGACCACAAAGATGGTGTTGGCGTTGGCGGTGTAGCGGCTCAGGCTGTTGAAGGCGATGTCCATGCCGGCCACGCCGTTCTCGATCTTCAGATTCTCATCCACAGCAATCGCCTTCTCGCTACGGTCAGACAGAGAGTAGACGTCGTTCTTATCTACAGTGTAGGACACGAGGTGGTTATTCAGATCGGTGTTACCATTCTTAACGTCGGTCTCAACCTTAACCATAGTGCCGTCAGTCAGAACCAGGCGTGCGTACACGGTGGTGCCCTTGTTATCGCCCTTGCCGTACTGATCGTCGTCAGTACCCATGGACAGAACGTAGGCGTAATCGTAAGTCACGGCGGACTCGTCGATGTAGGCCACATAGCCGTTGGCGTCCAGATAGGCGACCACGTCGTTGTCCACGTTGTCGGTGGTCAGACGGTTGGCCTTGGCGTTCTTGTTGTACTTATAGGTGGTGCCGCCCACGACGAAGTTGTCGCCGTCCTGGTCATTGGTGATGGCGCGGACGCGGGTGACCTCGCCCTCCAGCTTCTCAGCGGCATAGACGTCCTGGATGTCGCCGTTGGCATAGGAGTAGATGACAATCTCGTCCTCCTCAAAGAGGGTGGTGTCGAACTCGTCGGTGGTCTTGGCGGGACCCTCGTCCAGGTCAGACAGGGTGATGGTCTTGTCGTCCTCGTCAACCTTCAGGACCTCAGCGGCATAGTACTCGATGATGGCCACGTCCACGGTCTTGTCGGTGCCGTCCACGAACACCTCGGTGACCACGCCGTTGCCAGTCAGAGCATTCTCGCCGGTGGCCTTCGCAAAGAAGTCCTTGTCATCGTCGCTCTTGTTGGCGTTCAGCTTGTCGCCGTCGTACTTCACGGTCTCGCCGTTGAAGGAGACGGTCCACTTGTAGCTGTCGGTGGCAGTCTTGCCGACCTCGTTGTACAGAGCCTTGGAGGTCACCTTGGCAGTGAAGGTGTGGTCGGCCTTCTCAGCGAAGGTGCCGATCTCCTTGGCCTGATAGTCCCACACAGTGGCGGGGTGGCCGAAGTCGTCATAGCCGTTTTCCTTGGTCAGGTCGCCGGAGTACAGCTTCTCGCCCAGCTCCACGATGGAGCCCTTGGAGTACTCGCCGTTGTTGTCGGTGGCCAGCTTGTCGTTGATGGCGTAGGCATAGTCCTTGCCGCTGGTGATGAAGTTGTACTTCACCTTGCCGGCGGAGACGGACACGTCGCCAGTCTCGACCTTGATGGTGTCGTCGTCGGCCTCGACGGTGCCGGACTCCAGAGCATTCAGCACCAGCTGAGCCAGGTCGTTGCGGGTCATGGCCTCCTTGACTCCGGAGTCAACGTCGTCGAACAGGTCGATCTTGTTGCCCTGGGCGACAGTGGACAGCTGCCAGTCAGCGCCGAAGTCGGACTGATACTGGAAGTAGCCCAGAGCCTTCATGACCATCAGAGCGGCCTGAGCGGTGGTAACGGAATCGTTGCCGCCGTAGGTCACCTTGTCATAGCCGCTGGTGATGCCGTTGGTGTAGC